>Ga0310345_10000160_pt1 | contig 132365 bp, 136 predicted proteins | sample HC15DNA20500_MG_FD_204667 | JGI IMG/M metagenome (GOLD analysis project Ga0310345, IMG submission 204667) | Marine microbial communities from station ALOHA, North Pacific Subtropical Gyre - HC15-DNA-20-500_MG | ecosystem: Environmental > Aquatic > Marine > Oceanic | place: Pacific Ocean... | reverse complement strand
CGATACTCTTCCTCCAGGTCCAGAATGAGCGGCATCAGCGTTTCGGCGACATAGCGTCCGCCAAACTCGCCAAACCGGCCATTCTCATCCGGCCATTGATCCCAGGTATTCAGCTTGTTCATTGTGTTCCTTACGCAGGCCGTGCCGCTGCGATGAATTTCCTGATCAGAGCGCTATCCTTTACGCCGGTCTCGCGCTCGACTCCAGAGGACACATCGACCGCATCTGCACCAGTCGCATATATGGCATTGGCAACATTCTCGATGGTCAGCCCCCCCGCGAGAAACCAGGGCTTCGGCGCATCCCAACCCTTGAGGATCGACCAGTCGAACGTCTGGCCATGCCCACCGGCACGGTCAGCGCCCTTTGGCGGCTTTGCATCAACGAGCACACGGTCAGCTGCGCCGAAGTCAGAAATGGTGCGGAGGTCTGCGCGGGACGCTACACCAATGGCTTTCCATATCTCGGTCTGGTTCGGCACCACTTCTCGCACCCGAGCCACGAAGTCTGGCGTCTCGTTTCCATGCAGCTGGATTGCGTCAGGCGGCACAGCGTCGATCAACCCGCGCAAGAAGTCTATCGCAGGATCGGCAACGAGAACAACTGAACGGACTCGCTCATTTGCTGCAGTTCCGAGAAGGGCGTGAAGCTTGTCGGAGACCCCCTCAAACTCGTCGCCCGCAATGTATCGAGGGCTTTGGGGCACGAGATTGAATCCTACCCAGTCGGCGCCGGCCTTCGCCGCCGTCCGGACCATGTGGTCGTCCCGGATACCGCAGATTTTCACTTTCGTCATTGCGCGGTCAGGTGGCGCGGACGCAGACTGGTGTCAAGCAAATGAGGGAGGACGGGGATGAGCCGCGTATTCGGAAAGGTCTGTCAGAATGGCTATGTCGTTCGCGATATCGAAGCAGCGATGAAGCACTGGGTGGATGTCTTGGGCGTCGGCCCGTGGTTCTATATCGAAGATGTGAAGACCGACTGGTTCAGGTATCGCGGTCAGACCTCAGATGTGAAAATGTCAATCGCACTCGCGAATTCAGGGGACCTACAGATCGAGCTGATCCAGCAGCGCAATGATACGCCCAGTATGTACAAGGAGTTTCTAGACGCTGGCCACGAAGGGCTGCAGCACATGTCTTACTGGACCGAGACCTATCAGGACCTCTATGACAGGGCGCTGTCACTTGGCTACACGATTGGACAGGAGGGACAGATCGGTGGCGACAGAGGACGCTTTGCCTATTTCGATACCGGGGCCCATCCCGGTACCGTGGTCGAAATTTCAGACACTAGCGGCATGAAGGGCAAGACCTTCGCCCATATCCGTCAGTCTGCGGAAGCGTGGGATGGAGCACATCCGGTCCGAAGACTAAATACCTGACACCTCAACGGAACTGACCGCGACCAACGGCGTTGCTGTCTCACAGCAACAGATGTGCGCGTGAGGGGAAATGGATATTCTCGATGATGAAAAAGTGGGCCTTGAACGCCTCGCCGCAATCGTGGAATCGTCCGACGATGCCATTATCAGCAAGTCTCTTGATGGTATTGTCCGCACCTGGAACCACGGCGCTGAGAAGATTTTCGGTTACACCGCCGAGGAAATGATTGGGCAGCCGATCCTGAAACTCATCCCTCCTGAATTGCACGATGAGGAAACCCAGATTCTTTCCAAACTTCGTGCTGGCCAGAAAATCGACCATTTCGACACTGTTCGCCTCACAAAAGATGGCCGGCGCCTGGATATTTCCCTGACGGTTTCTCCGCTGCGCGATTCAAGTGGGACAATCATCGGTGCATCCAAGGTCGCACGCGATATCACGGAACGCAAAAGCGCTGAACGATTGCAGAAACTGCTTGTCGACGAACTCAATCATCGTGTGAAGAATACTTTGGCCACTGTTCAGGCACTCGCCAACCAGTCCTTGGCGAGCAGTCCCGATCCCGCCCGTTTCGCTGCAAGTTTCAGAGGCAGATTGCAGGCATTGGCAAACGCGCATGATCTGCTTGTCAAAGAACGCATGCAGGGCCTCCCGCTGCATGAGCTTATCAAGGTCGAGCTGCGACCCGATGAAGGAGGCGCTCGGCGTGTCGACATTCAAGGTCCGCGTGTTGTCCTTGATGGAACTATGGCCGTTCAGATGGCGCTCATTTTCCACGAACTCGCGACGAATGCGCGCAAATATGGAGCGCTAAGCATGACTCACGGGCGTGTCGAGATCTCCTGGCGGAGGAATGCGGCCGCGCCTGAAGAAATTCTGATCTCATGGCGCGAAGAAACGCCAATTTCCGTGACCCCTCCCCAGAATACCGGCTTTGGCACCCGCCTGATCGAGAAATCACTGAAGGCCGCCGGCGGACGCGCATCCTTTGACTATACCCCGCACGGTCTCAGGGTTGAGTTGGCGGCCCGGTGCCCGGAAGAAATGTCTTCATCCCTCCTGGTCGAAGCCCCGGAGATGCCCATTGCGGCTCCAAACGCTTCAGTGCGGTCGCCATCCATCGACGGATTGAAAGTGCTCCTGGTAGAGGACGAAGTCGTGGTTTCCATGGACATGGAATGCAAGCTTGAAGAGCTTGGTTACACAGTGATCGGGCCCGCCTCGTCGGTTGAAGAGGCGCTATCGGTTCTGTCTACCCATCAGCCCGACATCGCTCTCGTAGACGCCAATCTGGGCGGAGAACGGGTCGACAAGGTGGTTACCGCCCTTGCGAAGCGCAAAATTCCCTTCATGTTCTCAACGGGATACGGTCGAGAGACCCTTCCAGCTGACTTTCAGGATGCTGGCGTTCTCGCCAAACCATTCAACGATGATCAGTTGAGCGCCGCGGTGGAATCGCTTGCCTACCAAGCCGAAAGTCGCTCGCAATCGCCCCTCGCGGCAAATTGAGCCACAAACAGCCATCCAGCATCAGAAGAGAAAGTGGCGGTGAGACAGGGATTCGAACCCTGGAGACTATTGCTAGCCTACACACTTTCCAGGCGTGCGCCTTCGACCACTCGGCCACCTCACCGTAAGGGCGCGTCTATACTGGAAGGATGCGGGGGATCGCAAGCCTGCGATTGTGCTTCTGCTGTACAAACCCCATATCGAGGGCCTTAAAAGAGCCACGAAAGGACGCCTCTGCCATGTTCTTTACCCGCAAATCCGCTGCCTTGCCCGAAGAGGGCGCCGCGTTGCCAGGACGCGACAAACCAATTGTGACGGCCGACACGCACTTTGTGACAGGCGTCCCACTGAACGCCCGTCCGCCTGAAGGCTTTGAAGAAATCGTGCTCGGCATGGGGTGCTTCTGGGGTGTTGAGCGCATTTTCTGGCAGATGGACGGCGTGTGGCTGACCCAGGCGGGCTATGCAGGCGGTGAAACACCCAATCCCACCTATGAGGAGACCTGCTCCGGACAGACCGGGCATACCGAAGTCGTCCGGGTGATCTACGACCCATCCAAAGTCTCCACCGGCGATATCCTCAAGGCGTTCTGGGAAAACCATGATCCGACGCAGGGCATGCGCCAGGGCAATGATATTGGTACGCAGTACCGCTCAGCCGTCTTCGTGACCAATGATGACCAGCTGAAGATCGCCGCTGCAACATGCGACACGTATCAGGAGGCTCTCGATAAAGCCGGTCGCGGAAAGATTACCACTGAGATTGGACTGCTTCAGGACTTCTATCACGCGGAGGATTACCACCAGCAGTACCTGGCCAAGAATCCCAACGGATATTGCGGCATCGGGGGCACGGGCGTGTCCTGTCCGATGCCAACGGGTGTCAACGCATAATCTGTTTTGCTAGAGCCCGCGGGTGACGGAATTCGTGACCCGCTTTGCCCCGTCACCGACGGGGCTTCTGCATCTTGGGCATGCCGCTTCGGCCTGGCATGTCTGGGAGGCTGCGCGCCGCGCAGGCGGACGGGTGCTGCTCAGAATAGAAGATATTGACCTTGGCCGCTGCAGACCCGAATTCACTGACGCCATTCTTGAGGACCTGGCCTGGCTCGGTCTCGCGTGGGAAGAGCCTTTGCGCGTCCAGTCCAACCATTTCGATGACTATGACCGCGTTGTGAGGCGCCTGACCGAGATGGGGCTGACCTATCGGTGCTTCAGGTCCCGGACGCAGATTGCACAGGAGCAGGCTGAAGCTGGCCTGCCGCCCGGAGCGCCTTTTACAGGCTCGCCCCTGTCGCCGTCCGAAGAGGCCAGGCAACTCGAGGCCGGTCGGCCCTATACCTGGCGCCTCTCGCTGTCTGCCTGCCGGGAGTATCTGGGCGACGTCTATGACACGCTGTCCTTCTCACTTTGCTCTTCAGATGGCGGTATGGACACGATGAAGGCCCGTCCCGACCTGCATGGGGATATCAACCTCACGCGCAAGGACTCACCCACAGCCTATCATGTGGCATCGACCCATGATGATGCGCTTCAGGGTATCACCCACGTCATCCGGGGCGAGGACCTTGCCGATGCCGCCCATATGCACGTCCTCATCCAGGCGTTGATGGGCTGGTCACAGCCGATTTATACGCATCACCCTCTGGTCCTCGGGCCGGACGGCAAGAAGCTCGCCAAACGTTTTGCATCTCAGAGTCTTGCCAGCCTGAGGGCAGAGGGCTTAACGCCGGATCAGGTGCGCCGTCTGGCGGGAGTCTGAATGTCACATCCTGGAAAGCCTCTTTCGCCAGCGCGCGCCTGGCTTGGTCCGCTCTTGCTATTGCTCGGCGGCACATGCATCGGACTTGCGCCGATTGGCCTGCGCTGGGGGCTCGATTCGCTAGGGCCACAGGCGATTGCGTTCTGGCGATACATGTTCGCGATTCCAGCCCTGTTCCTGCTGCTGATCTTCATCGAGCGCCGCATGCCGGCGCGTATCAATGGATATGTCATCGCCGCAGGCACGTTCTTCGCCCTCGATATTGCGCTTTGGCACTGGGGGCTGACGCTGACCACGGTGGCCAATGCCACCTTCATCGTGAACCTTGGCAATGTATGCGTGGGATTCGCAGCCTGGCTGTTCCTCAAGGAGCGGCCCAAGCCGATCTGGTTTGTGGCTGTACTGATAGCGGTAACGGGCGCAGCAGCCCTGTCGCTCGGTGGAGAGAGTGGCGGCAAGACCGACATCAGGGGCGACCTGCTTGCGCTTGGCGCAGCCTTTCTGGTGTCCGGCTACATGCTTTGCTCAAAGATCGCGCGAAACCGTCTCGGTGCCATGGACGTGATTTTCTGGCTGACCGTGACTGAAGCCATTGTCGCAGCCTTCATCGTCGCCGCCTCGGGCGAGCGCTTCTTTCCGGCCACACTGGCCGGTTTTGCAGCGCCAGCCTTTCTTGCCCTCGTGGCCCAGGTCGGTGGACAAGGTCTCATCATTGCCGGGCTCGGTCGAACACCTGCCGCAATTGCCGGTATCATCGTGCTCATCCAGCCTGTTGTCGCTGCCGCCATCTCCTGGCAGCTCTTCGACGAACCGTTGTCAGCCATTCAGGGCGGCGGGGCCGGACTCATCCTGTTCGGCATCTGGCTGTCCCAGGGCGCGGCGCGCGAGCGCCGTCAGAAATTGGCATCGAAACCGTCACAAAAAACCGATAAAGACCCCGCATGACCCAGAGCAAGACCTCTCCGACCAGCCAGCGCATGCGCATCATTTTCTTCTCGCTCGCAGCAGCACTGACCATTGCTGCCTGCGCGACAAGCGTCGCCCAGCCGGAAGAAGCAGGCAATACCAACGCGCTCGACCGGACGGCCATGCAGCCGCAGCAAGCGGGCGACAGCTATTACAGCACCGCTGCAGCGGAAGTGAACAAGAGAGCCGGCGAAGGCTTCGCCGCTGGAGCAAAGAATGTTATCCTCTTTGTCGGTGACGGCATGGGGGTTTCGACCGTGACCGCAGGCCGGATCTATGCCGGTCAGCAAAAGGGGCTGGATGGCGAAAGCTACCGGCTGGCCATGGAAAGCCTTCCCTATTCTGCCTTTTCAAAAACCTACAGCCACGACTCACAAGTTGCCGACAGCGCATCCACGGCAACGGCAATGATGAGCGGCGTGAAGACGCTCTCGCGCACTGTCGGCCTTCGCTCCGGCGTCGCATTCGGCAATTGCGCGTCCATTGAAGGCCAGGAAACCGATTCCCTTTTCGAACTCGCCGAAGCCGCAGGCCTTGCGACTGGCATCGTGTCGACCGCGCGCATCACTCACGCCACCCCCGCTGCAACCTATGCAGAAAGCGCCAGCCGCAACTGGGAAGATGATACGGAAGTCGGCGAGACGGGTTGCAAGGATATTGCGCGCCAACTCGTCGAGTGGCCTGCTGGAGATGGCTTTGAGGTCATTCTCGGCGGCGGACGCGGCGCCTTCCTGCCGCCAAGCGTGACCGACCCCGAGACCGGTCAGCCGGCCGGACGCCGCGCAGACGGCGAGAATCTCGTTGAAGCATGGCTGAGCGGCGGCGGCGACCGCACCTATGTCTATGATCAGGCCGGTTTTGACGCCATCGACTTTGCCTCCGCAGGCAAGGTGCTTGGTCTATTCGAGCCATCGCACATGCAATGGGAACTGGACCGCGCCGAAGACAAGGCCGGCGAACCCTCGCTTGCAGAACTCACCACCGCAGCGATCACGAGGCTGTCACAGGATGAGGATGGATATGTCCTGCTCGTCGAAGGCGGCCGGATTGACCATGGGCACCACGCGACGAATGCGGCCCGCGCCCTTGGAGATACTGCTGCTCTGGATGAGGCGGTTGCCGCCGCCCTGACAATGACGAATGCATCAGATACGTTGATCATCGTGACTGCAGACCATTCCCACACGCTGACGATCGCTGGATATCCTGTCCGTGGGAACGATATCCTGGGCAAGGTCGCCTACGGCCCCGGCGGACTGGCGCGCGCCGATGATGGCAAGCCCTACACCACGCTCGGCTACGCAAATGGTTCAACGGGCTGCAAGCCGGGCGCGGAAGACTGCGCACGCGAAGACCTCACCAACGTCGACACAACCGACAAGGATTTCCACCAGCAGGCCCTCGTCTTCTCCGGTTCGGAAACCCATGCGGGTGAAGACGTCCCTGTCTATGCAAGCGGTCCGGGCGCAGAACTCATCCGTGGTACGATCGAACAAAACGAGATTTTCCATGTGATGGGGCGCGCGAGCGGCCTTATCGCTTACGAAGACTGATCGGTCGCAGACAGCCGGCGGATCGCATCAGCGACGTCCGCGCCGTGCGCATGATGAGGCATGTGTCCGCCATCTGCGAGCGCAACGAGGGTGAAATTCGCGATCTGATGCTTGATCTTCCCGGCATGAAGCGTCGGATTGATAACGGTATCCTTCGCGCCTGAGAACAGGATGACTGGCACGTCAATTGACGGATAGCGCTCCTGCTGGGCGGCCAGTTCGCTGCGTAGCGCATTCATGTCATCGGCATTGGCGCGAAAGTGTGGTGGCCTGAAGAGAAGGCCGAGACCAGCATCACCATAATAACCTTCGGGGGCGTCCGATGGGTTGAACACGCCGTCAATGCCGGTCTTGACCTGAGCAGGGCCAACAATCGGCGCAAGCTGGGAGAAGATGGGCCCTATGACGGGCGGTCCCGCGGCCTTGTTGTACCAGGTCTCGCCACCGCTGCCCCAGTCATGGGTGACGGGCGCCAGAAGGACGAGGCCATCCACAAGGTCCGGATAGTCCAGCGCGACCCGCAGCGCGACAGCGCCGCCGAAGGAGTGGCCGACGACAACGACTTTCTCGCCGGGCGTCATCGACCTGATCACGCCGGCCATCTGCCGGGCCTGCACAGCGAGGCTTTCGCTGCCGTCTGCGCGTTCGGAGTAGCCATGGCCGGGACGGTCCGCCATGAGGATACGGTGATCTGCCGAGAGGCGAGGCGCGAGCGTCCCGGTGAACTCACGCGCATTGGCCGATGCTCCGTGGATCATCAGAACAGCCGGACCGCTGTCGCCCGACATGATGACATGCATGTCGTTGCCATCAACCTCCACCAGCGAGCCGATGGCAGGCCAGCGTTCCTCGGCATTACCGGTATAGACGGCGCTGTGGACACATGCGCCGGCCAGCCCTGCCATAATCAGGATGAGGAGGACGCTGGTTGCCAGTTTCAAAGCCCCTGCCCGTTCTTCTCCTTGACGAGACGGGCCTCAGCGGACCTGGCCGGTCCAAGCGTTGGATGGATTTTCAGCGCCTCGCGATAGGCAATCAGCGCTTCTTCCTTTGCGCCGAGCTGTTCAAGCACGCGGGCAAGCCCCATCCAGGCGCCGAAATGGCGCGGCTCCAGGCGAAGCGCCTCGTTCACATCACGGAGCGCTTCATCATATTTTTCTTCCATGAGGAACACAGTGGCGCGCCGGTTATAGGCCTCAGCATATTCCGGCTGTATCGAAATCACTCGGTCGTAGAGCTCGTGCGCCAGTTCCCTGTCGCCGAGCGACTGCGCGGTCACGGCGCGCTCCATGACGAGATCTGCTGCCGCCGAACCGCTTTCCATCCAGGCGGCCCATATGTCGAGTGCAACGGATGTTGCCTCTTCCTCGGTGGGCGCGTTCTTCAACTCTTCGAACATCTCGTCGGATGGGCCGAAATCCGGGCCGCGAACGAGGATCAATCCTGCAATGGCAAGCGCTTTGAGCATGACAGCAAGTATGGGGGAGTTATGGGTTCCGGCAAGGCCTCAATGCGGCAATCCGCAGGCGGCACTAGAGGAAACCCTCTTCAATGAGCGCTCTTTCGAGGCCGTCAGCGCCCTGGAAGTGATGGGCCCGAAAGCCGAAGGTCTGCGCCGCCTCGATATTCTTGAGACTGTCATCAATAAAGAAGATGTCTCCCGGGTGGCTCGCTCCCGTGCGCCTGAAGCTGACCTCATAGATCGCGGGGTCAGGCTTGATGAGCCCTTCTTCACCGGAAATCACCACGTCACGGAGCCGCTTCAACATTGGAAAGCGTTCGCGCATTTCCGGCCACACTTCAGCGGACATGTTTGACAGCCCGTAGAGTGGATGACCGGCTTCTTCGAGACGCGCCATCAGCGGCGGAACGCCTATCTCATAGCCGTCAAACATTTCGAACCAGCGCCCATGCCAGGCGTCGATCTCATCGGCATATTCGGGGTAAACGGCTTTCAGCTGACGCGCACCTTCAGCGAAGGTGCGGCCACGATCATGCTCGACATGCCATGCCATCGTGCAGACTTCATTACAGAACGCCTCTGCCGCAGCGTCCGAACCGAAAATCTTCCGGTAGAGGCGGACTGGTTTCCAGTCCACCACAACATTGCCCAAATCGAACAGGATGATCCGCGCGCGCTGGGGAGAAACGTCATCCCGCAACGGCGCGTTCATTGTCTGGTTAACCCTGTTTTGCTTTAAAGCGAGGATCGGTCTTGTTTATGACGTATGTACGGCCCTTGCGGCGCACGACCTTACAGTCGCGGTGGCGCGTCTTCAGGGCTTTAAGAGATGATTTGACTTTCATGGGACGGGCCCTGCCATAGCTGGAAACTCACAAGGGCGCGTCGATACCGAATGGTCCGATCAGAGTCAACGATAGAGACACACCACCACGGCAAAAGGAATTTGCTGAGATGAAGACAGAATTGAAGTTCGGGCGTCGCTGGATTTATGGTGCGGCATTGTCCGCCCTGATCGGTGCTTGCGCGGCAACACCGCAGAATGCTGGAACCGGCACGGGCACCACTGGCGGATCAGGCGAACAGCCGGGCTCCGGCACGCCTGTTGCCGAGCCTCCGGGAGACCCCGTCGGCACACCGGGCGCCGCCCCGATTGCCGGGCCGACCGGGCCGTACACACCATCCGGCAATCGCGACATGGACATCTGGCGCGAAGACTTCACCGCGCGCGCATCGGCGCAGGGCCGCAATCCGGCCGTGATCTTTTCGCTGCTTGAGGGCATATCCCCACTCGAGCTCTATCTCAGCGAAGATGTCAGCGTTGCTGGCACCGGCATTGCCGACCAGGCAGAGTTCGCAAAGCCCGTTTGGGACTATCTGCGCACAGCCGTGACCAATAGCCGGTTTGAAACCGGCCGCGCGAAGCTCGCCGAACTCGCTGGCGTCTTCGACATGCTGGAGCAGACCTATGGAGTCAATCGTGAGGTCATCAGCGCAATCTGGGCGATGGAGACCAATTTCGGTTCGTATATCGGCAATTATGATGCAGCCAACACGCTCTCCAACATGGCCGTCGAAGGCCGGCGCCGCAGCTTTGCCGAGAGCCAGCTCATCGCCCTCATGAAAATTGTCGAAAATGGCTTTGCCGACCGCCGCCAGCTTGGATCCGGCTGGGCTGGTGCCATGGGTCAGACGCAGTTCATGCCGACCACCTATCTCGCCTACGCCCAGGATTATGAGCGCGATGGCAAGGCTGACATCTGGGCAAGCGCCCCGGACGCCCTCGCATCGGCCGCGAATTACCTTTCCAAGTCTGGCTATGTCTTTGACCAGCCCTGGGGTATCGAAGTGCTCGCGCCGTCAGGTTTTGACTGGTCTTATGCAGATGGCAATGACCGGCGGATGTCGACCTGGAAATCGCTAGGCCTGTCGCCCATTCGCGGTGGGGAGTGGGGCGTCGCAGACAGCGACTATGCAGAGCTCTGGCTGCCAACGGGCGCAACAGGACCGAAGTATCTGCTGTTCAAGAACTTCGATGTGTTCCTGACCTATAACCGGTCGAACTCATACGCCTTGGCAGTCGGGCTTCTGGCAGACGGACTTGAAGGCAAGTACGGGCCGGTCGCTGCGTGGCCGACGGATATTCCGCGTTTGAACACTGCAGACGTCAAGCGGCTCCAATCGGCGCTGAACCAACTTGGCTTCAATGCAGGCGTGGTCGACGGCATCGCCGGGTCCGGAACACGTCTAGCCCTGCAACGCTTCCAGAAGGCAAACGGTCTGCTGGCAGATGGGTACCCGTCGGGGCCGGCACTTGAGCAGGTGCTCGCGGCGCTTGGCAGCTAGTCGTAGAGGTCAGCCTGTTCGTCCGGGTCATCCAATATGACCTGGTTGGCGGGGAAGACCCTGCGGGCGAATACCGCCATGGCGAGCAGCATCACGCCTGCGCCGATGAACGGTGCGTGGGGGTGAACGTTCTCATACATCCACGGCCCGAAAAACGGGCTGACGATAAAGCCCATGCCATTAGCGGAGATCACAAGGCCGGCGACATTGCCCTGAAGCGATGATCCGACGGCAAGCGACGCCCCACTGGAAAAGCCGGGGCGGGCAAGCCCCTGTCCGATGCCAACAAAGAACTGCGCGAGGACCAGGACCGCAAATTCCCGCGTCGGAACAATGAGAAAAGCCCCGACGGAGAGCGTCAACGCGCCCATGACCATCAGTGTCCGGTTTGTCATTTTCAGTCGGGGAATGATGACCAGCTGAGAGATCAGCGTGCCGGCCGCACCCACCGTGTAAGCCGGTCCGGTGAACTGCATCGCCGCCGCCCCGTCGACCTCGATCTTGTCCATGATCGCAAAAGCGAATGTCTGCGTGAGCACACCGGTCACGATGGACAGGCAAACGGCAAAGATGAGGAAGGGCAGCACCCGAGGGTCGCGCCAGAGGCCATCGCCTTCGCGCTTGCCGCCTTTCTTCAGTCCCGCTTCCTTACGCGGCGCTGTGTTCTCGGGCAGGCGCGTGAAGATCAGGAATGACAGGACGGCGGCGATCGCGCTGATCAGAAATACCGGCGTCAGGATACCGAAGACCGCCCCTGCGGCAGCCGCAAAGGCAGGTCCGGCAACTGCACCGAAACTGAAACCAGAAGTCAGGGACGCGATCTCTTCAGTTCGCTTTTCCCGGCTGGTCCGGTCGGCGATATAGGCTTGCGCCGCCGGATTGGTACCGGATCCGAAAAGCCCGAACAGCGTTCGCGAGCACAACAGGCAGATAAAAATGAAAATCGCGCCCTCGATGAAGCCGGCCATGGCAAGCGCGGCGAAAGTTCCGAAGAGCAGCATCGATACAGAAAAGCCCAGCATGCCCATCGCCGCGACGGGGCGCCGCCCCCATTCATTGGATTTACGTCCCCAGAACGATGAAGTGATCGTCCAGATCGCGGCGGATAGCGAAAAGATGGCCCCCGCCATCCAGTCCGGCAGACCGAGATCGCGCGACAGGGGCGGAAGGATGGCACTGACCAGCATCGTATTGCCCGCACCGACCGCCAGAAGCGCAAAGAAGAGCAGCCGGAACGCGCCGCGCCGGTCATCTCTCTGTACGCCTGTCACTGGGTCACCCGGAGAAGTCATGGCTCCTCATCGGCCCTGCCTCGGAAAAGATCAAGCAATCTCGCGGGGGAATGCAGGGTGCTGCGGTCAGGCCTGCGGAAACCATATTTAAAGCCCTCCGCGCCATAACAGGCCTTCAGCGACTAAAGGCGCATCAAATGTTCCAGCTTTTCGGCCTTGTGACCGTCATCGCCGTTATCACCGGCGCGCTGATCTTCAGTGGCAGCCCTGCAATCCTTGAAGCCCTGCCATTTGAAGTCGCCCTGATTGGCGGCGCGGCCATCGGAACCCTGTTGGTTGGCAACTCGCCGCGCGTCGCCCGGGATGCCGCAATTGGACTTGGCAAAGCTGTGACCGGCCCAAAATGGAAACAGACAGACTATGCTGACCTTTTGACCGGCATGAATGAGCTGATCCGGCGCGCCCGACGCGGTGGAATTGTTTCCATCGAAGCCGACATCGAAGCACCAGAAAGCTCACCTGTCTTCCTGAACCGCCCGAACCTCCTTGCCGACGAAGACGCCCGCAACCTGATCACAGACAGTTTCCGCCTGCTGGCGCTCAATCCCGGCGGCAAGTCACCGCTCCAGGCCCATCTCGACGATGCCATCGGGACGATTGCCGATACGCGCCACAAGGCCGTGACCGCTCTCAACTCACTCGCTGATGCGCTGCCCGCGCTTGGCATCGTCGCCGCTGTGCTGGGGATCATCAAGACGATGAGCATGATCGACCAGTCTCCCGAGGTGCTTGGTCCGATGATCGCTACGGCCCTGCTCGGCACGTTTCTCGGTGTTTTCCTCGCTTATGGGCTGGTTGGGCCACTCGCCGCCCGCTTCGGCCAGGTGATAGACGAGGAGATGCGTTACCTCGAAACGATCCGCACGCTGCTCATGGCCTATGATGACGGTCTAGCGCCTGCGACGGCGGTAGAACTCGCCCGCTCGAGCTTGCCCACGCACTTGCGGCCCACAATCGAGACGCTGGACGCCTCCATGGCAAAAGTGGAATCTCTCCCGCATCGCCATCTGCGCGGTCGGACTGCCTGAAACATTTAAGAAAATTGCTGCGCGGCTCTGGCCTAGACGACGCATGCGCACTACCTGCTATTGTCACACAAGCGGCCGAAGGAGCGCCCGATGACGCGATTTGACCAGCTCGTCGACCTTGTTGAAACCTACCAGAATCTCGCCGCCGAAAACTACGCACGGGTCCGGCAACTGGCTGAAGCCGTGCGCTCGGGCCTCTGCGACTATATCGACGCCAAGGATGGCATCTGCGTGCGTCTTGTGCCGCCGATTGGAGACTTTGAACCCAAGGATTATGGCGACAATGCCTTTTCCGTACCGCCAAGGGGCTTTCGGCCACTCGGGCCGATAGCTTTCGGTCTCGCCGTGCGCGTCACGAGAGGCACGGACTGGATCCGCCTGACAATGCAATGCCAGAAGATCGGCGACACGCTGGTCCTCGACATCCAGGGCGGTCAGTCCTTCACCTTGACGCTACCGTTGAACGAAGATGACTCCAGACGGCTCTTTGATTATGTCTATAAGCACGTGCTGAACTGGTTTCAGTCGCAGATGGACCGATATGAGACGGGGGAATATGGCACGCGGGAAATCGGCTTTGACTTCTCGCACCAGACGGGCACCGAAACTTCAACCTCCTGATCCTCTTTCAGGCTGGACCGATCAGAAAACATGTTTGAAACGAACCTTCTTCTTGCTGCCGTAGGCTCCGACAGCCTGATCTTCGCCTGCGCGATGATCGGGGCGCTCGGCCTCGGCGCCCAATGGCTGGCCTGGCGCCTGCAGGCCCCGGCGATCGTGCTTATGGCACTTGCCGGCCTGGCGGCTGGTCCTCTGTGGCAGGTCATCTGGGGAGAGCCGCTTCTCGACCCGTCGGCCACTTTCGGAGACCTGCTGCGTCCGATCGTGTCGCTATCTGTTGCAGTCATTCTCTTTGAAGGTGGCCTGATCCTCAAATTCGAGAATTTGCGCGATGCGGGCGCAGCCGTTCGACGCATGGTCTTTTTCGGCGGCCCTCTGGCCTGGTTCCTCGGTTCCCTTGCCGCCCATTATGCAGCCGGGCTCGACTGGGCCAGCGCCATTGTGTTTGCGGGCGTCATGGTGGTTACCGGCCCAACCGTGATCATGCCCCTCATGCGACAGTCAAAACTGTCAGGCCGCCCGGCACAATTCCTAAAATGGGAAGGCATCGTCAACGATCCGGTCGGTGCCCTGTTTGCGGTTGCGGCCTATGAAATCATCCGCGTGGCTTCCCAGGGTGAATCGACGCTCGGCGCCGGCATCTGGATCCTGATCGCTGCAGGGATCGGCACCCTGCTCGGCATTGCGTTCGGTTTCGCCATGTCCCGCGCATTCCGCGAAGGCTGGACACCGGAATACCTGAAGGCCCCGCTGATCTTTGCCTCGATCATCCTCTGTTACGCCCTCGCCGAAGAAGTCGAGCACGAAACCGGCCTTGTCGCTGTTACGGCCTATGGCATGACGCTGGCCAATTCCCGTCTCGCTGACCTTTCCGAGCTTCGAAAATTCAAGGAAGACATTGCCGTCCTTCTTGTTTCAGGCGTGTTCGTGATCCTGACAGCGGACCTGACACCGTCCATCATCAAGTCCGCGCTCAACATCAATACCCTGATGTTTCTCATCGTAATGCTGTTCGTGGTGCGCCCGCTTTCAGTCTGGATTGCGACGGCGGGAACGCTGAGCCGGAAAGAAGCCCTGCTTCTCGGCTGGATTGCGCCGCGCGGTATCGTGGCTGTCGCCGTGTCCGGCCTGTTCGGAACTCTGCTTGTCGACCTTTCGCGCGAAGGCCGGTTCTACTTCTCGGGCGCCGACCAGATCGTCCCGCTCGCCTTCGCCATGGTGTTCACCACCGTTGTGCTGCACGGGTTCACGATCGGCCCACTTGCACGCCGCCTTGGCCTTGCCCGCTCGGAGAAGCCTGGCGTGCTGCTGGTGGGCGCAAATTCTTGGAGCATCGAGTTCGCCAAGGCTCTCAAGGCATCCAAGATCGATGTCATCATGGCTGACAGCAATTACCGCCGCCTGCGCCCGGCCCGCGAGGCTGGCCTCGATACTTTCCTTGGTGAGGTCCTGTCGGAAGACGCTGAAATCAAGCTCGACCATTCGCGATTTGCAACTGTCATCGCCCTGTCCACCAATGACTCCCACAACGCGCTGGTATGCAACCAGTTTGCGCCTGAGGTCGGCCGTCACCGCGTGTTCCAGCTCTCGCTGTCTGAAGGCGACGACGTTGATGAAAAGTCGGTCGGCTCTTCTGCTCGGGGACGCACGCTGATCCGGCGCGGGCGCACCTATGATGGTCTTGTTCGCGACCAGTATCGCGGCTGGACCTTCTCCCGCACCCGCCTGACGGACAAGTACACGCTGGAGCAATACCTCGCAGAGCGCCCAAAAGGCGACATCGTCGCCGAAATCCGCCCTGACGGCTCTCTCGTTCTCGTAGGACCAAGTCGCGAAGCTCGTGGCGGCGAAGGCGCGACGATCATCAGCTTTGCGCCTGAGCAGCAGCCGGTCCGTCAGACACAGACCGATACGGCGGCCAGCGACAACGCAAGCACCGACACGCCGATCTCAGACTGAGACCGCGTGCAGGCTCGCACCATGACGGCGTAGCCAGGCGCGTTCACGCTTCCAGGATGGCCGGCACCGCGCCACATGCGCCCAGAAGCGGTTGCTGTGGTTCATTTCCAGAAGGTGCGCGCATTCGTGCGCAGCGACGTATTCAAGGACTTCGAGCGGGGCCATCACCAGGCGCCAGGAGAAGGCGAGCCGACCGTCGGACGTGCACGACCCCCAGCGCGAGCGCGTATCCTTGACGGTCACACGCCGCGCATCGACGCCAAGCGTCTCGCAGTATTGCGCAACCGCGCGGCTGAGTTCCTGCTTGGCATGTTTACGAAGGAACCGTTCGGCCCGGCGGCCAATTGTTTCCGGCTCGCCGGGCAATGACAGAACCATTGGATCGCCGTCAATCAGGCGCGCACGTCGTCCCTCGCCGTCGAGTGAAATGACACAATCCCGCCCCAATAGGCAGAACCGGTCTCCGACACCGAGGCTGATTTGCTCGGGCAGCAAATCGAGCCGACTCTCTATCCATTCCAGCCGTTCTTCTGCAAACCGCGCAGCATCCTTCACCAGTCGGCGATGTGGTGCGATCGCAACAGCTTCACGCTTTTGTTCATCAAGCCTTAGGATTAGGCGCTTAGCGCGCGGATTTATCTTGATCCGCACCGCAATTTCCTGTCCGGATCGGGAAGTCAGGGTCAGCGTCTGGTTTTTATCGACAGTCATGATATTGCTCGAATCGCGGCGCATTAAACCTAGCCAATGGATACAGTGAAGGGGAACTGAAAACATGAAATATCTACTTAGCGGCGTTGCTGCGCTTGCCGTTCTAAGCGGTTGTGGACCGTCTGGCACCGAGTCAGGCGAAGCACCGCTCGGCGACGTCAGCATTCGCGCAGGTGATCCGGCCGAGGCCGAAGCAGTCATCTCCGCAATGTCCCTGACCAATTCCGGCGACGGTGCAGTCGCCTATGGCAACAAGTCCGTCGATGGGGCCAAGGCGACCTTCTCCGACATTACGATTGCCGGTGATGATGCTGGCGGCGTCAAAGCCGCATCGCTCGAGTTCGACGGTCTCGACATGGTCGACGACAAGGCATCCTTCTCGAAGATGACGCTCAGCGGCATCACGATCGAAGATGAAGAACTCGATGACGGGACGGTCAGTGTCGGCAAGATCGAACTCCTGAACCCCACGCCGGAGCTTGCCGCATGGCTGGCTTCATCGTTTGGCCAGTCCGAGCCTGCGCCCTTCCCAGCGGCCCAGCAAGTCGGCTTCGACGCGTGGACGATCAGCGATGTCGCTGTTGCATTTAACGACGACGATGCCACCGGCACCTTCGGCATTGGCAATTTCGAAGTCCGCGAACTGAAGGATCAGAAGGCAGCACGCGCTGTCCTGAGCGGCCTGAAGCTCGACGTCATGGACGAAGAAAGCGGCACACCAGTCAAGATGAACCTTGATTCACTGAGCATGTCCGGCCTCGACCTCGCCTTCCTGGAGGCCATTCAGGAAAATATTGGCGACGAAGAAGCCATGATGTCCTCCATCATGTCCAAGGTCTACGACCAGCCGATGGATCCTGGTTATGACAAGATTTCGCTGAGCAATTTCTCGCTCGATGCCGCTGGCGCCAGCTTCAAGATGCCGTCCCTCGACGCGGCGGTTGAGCGCAACTCGGCAGGCCAGCCAGTGAAATACGTGACCAAGCCCTTCTCGATGACGCTTGATGCGGACCCTGAAGGCGGTGAAGCCGGCGCAGGTCTTGCCCAGGCGCTGAGCATGGTGGGCTATGAGTCTGTCGAGTTGAAGGGCGCAGGTGTCTCCACCTACGATCCTGAAAACGACATCATCACCTTTGCGGCCAAGGACAATTACTTCGAGCTGGTTGACGGCGCGAAAATCTCCTTCGGTGGCAAGCTGGAAGGCTATTCGGCCTATGCCAAGGAAGCCGCGACGGCCTTTGACTTCGAGGCAATGGCTGAAGGCGCGGAGCCTGATCCGACAGCCTTCCAGGGTGCACTTGAGGAGCTTGCATTCCACAATTTCGAGCTGGCGATCGCCGATGACAGCCTTGTTGATCGTATCTTCAACGCGGTTGCAGCCCAGTCCGGTGAAGACCCGGCCCAGATGCGCCAGCAGGCTTCCATGATGATGAGCATGGCGCCGATGATGGCACAGGGCAGCGGTGTCGACATGGAGATCGTCACCGAGCTGGCGACAGCCGTGTCGGCATTCATCACCGATCCGGGTACGCTGACCATCAAGCTCGCCCCAGACCAGCCTCTCTCGATGGAGACGCTGTCGGCAATGGAAGATCCAAGCATGCTCACCAAGAGCTATCTCGGCTTCTCTGCGAGCCACAAATAGTCGCTGAAAGCTAGACGAGATTCCGTGGCGCGCCGGTCAAACTGACGGGCGCGCCTTTTCTTTTGCTGGCCCACAGCGCATATGCTGACGCGATGAGACTTGCCTATTTCGGAGATGTCGTCGGCAAACCGGGCCGTGCTGCTGTTCTGGACCATGTTCCGGACCTGCGACGCCGACTCTCCCTCGACTTCGTGGTTGTGAACGCCGAGAACGCCGCCGGCGGATTCGGGCTAACCGAAGCGATTGCAGGCGATTTCTTCAATGCCGGCGCCGACTGCCTCACCCTGGGCGATCATGCCTGGGACCAGCGCGAAGCGATGACCTATATCGAGCGTGAGCCACGCCTGCTCCGTCCGCTGAACTATCCGCAAGCAGCCAATGCACCCGGCAAGGGCGCCCACGTCTTCGTGCTGCCGGACGGACGCCGTGTCGGCGTTGTGCAACTGCAAGGCACTGTCTTCATGAAGCAACAGCTGGAGAACGCCTTCCAGCACGCCGACCTCGCGCTTGATTCCATGCCGCTTGGCATGGCTGTAGACGCGCTCATCGTGGACATGCATTGCGAGGCCACCAGCGAGAAAATGGCGATGGGTCATTATTGTGACGGCCGCGCCAGCCTCGTTGTCGGCAGTCATACGCATGTTCCCACCGCGGACCTGATGATCCTGGAAAACGGCACCGCCTATCAGACGGATGCCGGCATGTGCGGCGACTATGACAGTGTCATCGGCATGAAAAAGGAAAACTCGATCACGCGGTTTGCCACACAACTGCCTGGCGAGCGCTATGCGCCGGCCCTCGGCGAAGGCACGCTGTGCGGGGTGTATGTGGAGACGGATGACCGCACGGGACTTGCCACGCGGATCGAACCGGTTCGCCTGGGCGGTCGGCTATCGGCGTGTGTGCCTGAGGTCGACTAGGCGCTTGCCTTTGACGGGACCTGTGTAGACGGCACAGCCACTTTCCGGGCCTCAGCCGCTTCACCGAGATGAGTCGCCTTGCCGAACAGCCACCCCTGGATGAGAGAGCCGGCGCACTCACGCGCCCAGTGCAGCTCCCGCGGTGTCTCAACCCCTTCGAACAGGAGGTGAGCCCGCGTCTCGTGCAGTTTCACGATTATCGAGTGGGCCAGCTGGCGAGAGTCTTCCTGCTCCATCATCTTCCGGAACCAGCCAGCATCAACCTTGACGATATCCGGCTGCAACTCGATGACCCGCATCAGGTCCGAGCTGCCGACGCCAAAATCGTCGATCGCGGTCCGGAATCCGAGTGATTTCAGCTTGTCGACAATGGTTGCAAGCGCACGCTTGTCGCCGCCATCTTCCTCGGTAATCTCGAAGACGACATTGGACGGATCAAGACCCTTCGCGCAGACCAGCTCCTTATAGTGCTCAAGCCCTTTCATCATCTGGTCGGTATAGCGGCAGGAACCGGGATTGAGGTTCACGAACAGGCTCGTATTGCCAAGGCGCCAGGCCGCAGTGTTTGCGAGATGAAGCAGCAGGCATGCCCAATCGGCAACGAAGCGGTCGCGGTCAGACAGGCGCGAGAAAAAGTCGAGCGGCTCGATCGATCGGCCCTTGTAAAGCGGGCGGGCAAGCGCCTCGACGCCGTAGAGCATTCCGGCACTGTTGTTGATTGCGTAAATGGGCTGGAAGGCCGAGCGGATAATGAAGGTTCCGAAATCGAACGCCTGATGGCCACCATCGAGTTCAAAGATCCGGCTGTTCAGTCTCGTCAGGTCCATCACCCACTCCAAAAATCCCGACGCGCAGAACTAGTCTCCCTGTCTTAATATCTCCCTTGCGAAACCTGTAAGTCTGCATCGATATCTTTTAAAACTGCAGTCACTCGGCTAGATCGGCGAAGACGCGCCGTCACGGCGACATGCAAATGAGGACGACATGGCTGGACATTCCAAATGGGCCAACATCCAGCACCGCAAGGGTGCGCAGGACAAGAAACGCGCAGCGCTCTTTGCGCGCCTTTCGAAAGAGATCACGATTGCTTCGAAGCTTGGCGGTCCTGATCCCGACGCCAATCCTCGCCTGCGCCTCGCCATCAACAATGCGCGCGGCCAGTCCATGCCAAAGGACAATATCAAACGCGCCGTCGACAAGGGCCAGGGCGGCGGCGGCGAAGAGTATTTCGAGATCCGCTATGAGGGGTTCGGTCCGGGCGGCGTCGGCATCATCGTCGAGGCGTCGACCGACAACAAGAACCGCGCTGCGAGCGAGATCCGTTCGGCCTTCTCCAAGAATGGCGGAAATCTCGGCGAAACCGGTTCGGTGTCCTTTGGCTTCGACCAGGTCGGTGAGATCGAATATCCAGCCGATGCCGGTGACGAAATGGAAATCATGGAAGCGGCAATCGAAGCCGGCGCGACAGACGTCGAGTCCGATGAGGAAAGCCACTGGATCTACACAGAACGCGAAGATCTCATGGAAGTGGCTTCCGCGCTCGAAGCCCGGTTCCCCAATGTCGAAGCCAAGTCCACCCGGCTGATCTGGAAGCCGCAGAACAATGTACCGGTCGAGGGTGATCAAGCCGATACGCTGATGAAGCTGCTGGATGTGCTTGATGACCTCGATGATGTGCAGAGCGTCTATGACAATTCCGAACTCTCGGAAGCAGAGGTCGAACGTCTGTCGAACTGAAGTGCCAATCGTCAGCGTGGTTAATTCGCCACGGTGCACCGAACACCTTTTTGTGAGATATGTAGTACATAACTTCACACCGCGCTTTGCGCGGCCATATCGCCGTTAGACAACAACAAAAGTTCGGCTGACACTATGAAACGCTCTCAGACCACGCTTATCGCTGCCATCGCCGGTGGTGCCGCTATTGCAACCGGCTTCGTCTGGAATGCCATGGCCGAGCAAGGCGGTGACACGCCAACCGAGTCCACCCGGCTCGCCACTGCGATCTTTGCCGGCGGCTGTTTCTGGTGCGTTGAGGCTGATTTCGACAAGGTCGATGGCGTGGTTTCCACCGTGTCCGGCTATACGGGCGGTTCTGTCGAGAATCCGACCTACAAGCAGGTCACCTATGGTGATACCGGCCACTATGAGGCGGTAAAGATCAGCTATGACCCTTCGCGCGTGACCTATGAAGAGCTAGTCGATCATTTCTTCCACACGATCGATCCGACCGATCCGCGCGGCCAGTTCTGCGACAAGGGCGAAAGCTACCGAACCGCTGTGTTCGTGCAGTCACCGGAAGAGCGCGATGTTGCTGAAACGGAAATCAAAAGCATCGAGGAAGCTGGCATCTTGCCCGGGCCGGTCGTGACGAAAGTTCTCGACGCCAGCGAATTCTGGCCTGCCGAGGATTACCATCAGGACTATTACCGCACGACACCAGTCAAATATCGCTTCTATCGCCAGGGCTGCGGACGGGACGCCAAGCTGAAAAAAATCTGGGGCGACGCCGCCATCACTGCTTACTGACCGCGCGCCCGAAGCGGGCACAGAAAACCCCGCGAGCCGTATAGGCTGCGGGGTTATTTGTAGTGAATGGGTCTCGGCTCTTACCGCTCATCATCGTCATCATCGACCATCTGGTCCATGCGGAAGAGACGCGGGTCGACATTCACATTCGTCTGGATGTCCTCCAGTGCGACGTGTGTGGTTTGCCGATTGGCATCGAGTGCGCGCCAGCTGAGCAGCTGATAGTTCGACGCATCAAAATAGAGCGTCACGGATCCTTCAGACTCGCCATCCTTGTCCTCAACAGTGATCGCGATGTTGCTGTCGGTGCGGCGCACATCGGTCACGCGCGTCTCGGACTCAAAGTCGAGCTGGTCATCCAGAATGATACCGAGCGGCGTCGAGGCGAGCGGCACGCGGTCCACGGTTTCAAGGTCGCTGTCTTGCATGGCCACGGTGGTGCCATCTGCAACGATCAGCAACGGCGTCGGCGCGTCATAATCGAAACGCATCCGGCCGGGACGGCGCAGCGCGAAATCGCCCTTCGTGATGCTGCCATCCGGTGAAACCTGCACGAAACGGCCCTTCGCCGTCTTCGCAGCGGCGAGTGACGCAGCGGCTGCCTTCAGGATGGCGCGTCGCTCCGTGGCCGACACAGCAGTCGTCTGAGCGCGAACGGGCGCCTCGGCAGACACTGTCGTCTCGACATCGATCTCCGCCGCCGGAGCGGAAATTGTCGGACTTTCAACCTCGGCCTGCGCCAGGATGATCTGTGGCCTGGCCCCAATAACCTCTGCGCGCGGCGCTGAAACAGACGCCTTCGTTTCAGCCATAGCGGTCTTCTCGATCTTCACCGGAAGAGTCTCTTGCGGGGCGGATGCCTCGAGCGTTGCCGCAGCCATTAGCTGCGTGGCCGGGGCCACCGACGGAATCATATCGAAATGGTCCACCTGGAAAGCCAGCGGACTTGAGCCCATGATGAACAGGGCTGCGATTGGGTTCATAAGAAAGGTCATGTCTTTCTCCCGTGTTGGACCAGAGAGATAGCAACGCACGGGCAGGAAAACAGGGCTGAAAAAAGGTATTTCCGCCCAGTTTCGTTGCCCACTATTCAGACTACCCGCGCGCCAAGCCCCTGAATGAACAAAACTTATACGCTGTGCGGTATTGCTGGCGGATCAGTCAGATGGATCGCCGCGAACCAGGATTTCGCGTTTGCCGGCATGGTTTGGCGCTGAGATGACACCTTCTTCTTCCAGCCGCTCAATCAGCGTCGCCGCCTTGTTATAGCCGACCTTGAGGCGCCGCTGAAGGTAAGAGGTCGAGGCCCGCTTGTCGCGCACGACAATCGCCATTGCCTGCGCATAAAGGTCATCGTCACCGTCGCCAGAGGAAACGCCGAGCATCGCATCCATGATGGCGCTACCCGTGCCGCCCTCTTCAGGCTCTTCAAGGATATCCTCATTATAGTCTGGCTCACCCTGTTCGCGCAGCCAGTTGACCACGGTTTCAACCTCCTCATCGGACACAAACGGGCCATGCAGGCGTTTGGTTTTCACGCCGGCTGCCTGATACAGCAGGTCACCCATGCCGAGGAGCTGTTCGGCGCCCTGTTCGCCAAGAATGGTGCGGGAGTCGATCTTGGTCGTCACCATATAGGAGATGCGCGTCGGGAAGTTCGCCTTGATCGTGCCGGTGATGACGTCGACGGATGGACGCTGCGTAGCGGTGATGAGGTGAATGCCGGCCGCCCGTGCCATCTGGGCGAGACGCTGGATGCAGCCCTCGATTTCCTTGCCCGCCACCATCATGAGATCAGCCATCTCGTCGATCACGACGACGATGTTTGGAATGTGGTTGAGCGGCAGGATTTCCGTTTCGTGGATAGGCTTGCCTCGATCATCATAGCCGGTCTGGACCTTGCGCGTCATCTGGTCGCCGCGCTCTCGATACTTGGCCGCCTTCTCGTTGAAGCCCGCCAGGTTCCGAACGCCCGCCTTGGACATCAGCTCATAGCGGCTTTCCATTTCACGCACCGCCCATTGCAGGGCGTTGACCGCCTTTTTGGGGTCGGTCACGACCGGTGCAAGCAGATGCGGGATACCCTCATAGATCGACAATTCGAGCATTTTCGGGTCGATCATGATGAAGCGGCACTGTTCAGGCGTCAGCCTGTAAATCAGCGACAGGATCATCGCGTTCACGCCAACCGATTTACCGGAGCCGGTAGTGCCCGCGATCAGGAGGTGGGGCATCTTGGACAGGTCGACTACAGTAGGCGTGCCGCCAATATCCTCACCGAGCGCCATGGGCAGCGGCGCCTTTGAGCCGGTATAGGCCGTCGATGACAGCAGCGACCGGAAGTAGACGGTTTCGCGTTCTTCATTCGGCAGTTCGATACCGATGGCATTCTTGCCGGGAATGACTGCGACACGGGCCGAGACCGCGCTCATAGAGCGGGCGATGTCGTCGGCAAGGGAGATGACACGCGCCGATTTCACGCCGGCGGCCGGCTCCAGCTCGAACAGGGTGACGACCGGGCCGGGGCGCACTTCCTTGATGCGGCCGCGAACACCGAACTCGCGCAGCACTTCGGATAGTCGGTTCGCCTGGGCCAGTAGGCCATCCTCATCGACAGCCGCACGGCGCGATGGCGGCTCCTGCAAGAGGTCAATCGACGGCAGGATCTTGGTTCCGCTGCGGGCGCGCTTGCGGACGGTCGGGCGAGGCTTCTCTGGCTCGCGCTGCGGCTGTTGGCTGAGCTTTGGACGCGTCAGCGCAATTGGCAGATCCTCATCATTGTTTTCGGCAGGCCCCTCTTCGTCATCAATGACGTCCAGATCTTCGCGTGCGGCAGTGCGGCGCGACACGGCCGGGGCCTCATAGGCATCCTCACCCATCTCAATCATGTGCTCCTCTCCCGAATGCTTTTTGCGGAAGAGACCGCCCAGGCTGCCGAACAGCTTGCCTCCCAGGCTGCCCGCGCTACGGGCCGCACGTCGGCCTGAACTAGCCGCAGCCGTCTGCAGCAGGCGAGCATCACCGCGTCGGAAGCCGAGCGCTGAGAATGCAAAGAGGAGTGAAACGGTTCCGAGGAACAACCCCGCCAGGAGTTCAGGCATCGGCAGGAGCAAAGCCTTGAACGGCACAACAGCAAGATCATAGAGGCCGTCGCCAAACATGCCGCCAAGACCTGTCCAGAGCGGCCAGGAGGCTGGAACCGGGAAGGACGCAAGCGCACCTGAGAGAATGAGGACGAAAGCGGCACCATAGAACCAGCGGCGAATGCGCGGCGCTCCAATCAGCACAGCCCGCATCGCGCCGCCAACCATAAGTGCGAGACCCGCCATCCAGGATGCGAAGCCGAACGTCTGCAGCGACAGGTCCGCCACGATCGCACCGGTGCCACCAAACAGGTTCTGGACTTCAAGCGCTGTCGAGGCATTCAGGCTGGGATCTGTGGACTGGTAGGACCCGACACTGCCACACAGGAAAACGCCGATCGCAAAGGCGGCCGTGCCCGTCAGGATACGCCATACAGGGTCGGAGGCTTCTTTCACATTCTGTGTCTGGGCAATCGAGTTCGCCATAACCTGTCCACCATCTGAATTGAGGATTTTCAGATAAATTGCCCGCCCCGCCTTAACACGGCGCAAACAAGCCGCGGGTTTTGCGCAGATTCAAAAAAAATCCCCGGCCAGTTGCCTGGCCGGGGAAGTCTGGGAGGAAACGCTTCCCGAAAGAAGCGAACCAGTGGAGGCGTTATCCGAATTCCGGATAGGCCTCGAGGCCAACTTCTGCCTTGTCCATGCCTGCGACTTCGTCCTCTTCGCTCGGGCGAATGCCGACCGTGAACTTGAGCGCCAGCCAGACGATGGCAGATGCGATTGAAACAAAGACGCCACAGGCGATGACACCGATGAGCTGTCCGACGTAGCTGACGCCGATGGCGCCCTCTGCATCCGCAGCCGGGATCATGATGACGTTGCCATAGGACGCCGCAACGATGAGCGTGCCCCAGATGCCGCAGACGAGGTGAGCCGGGATTGCGCCGACGACGTCGTCGATCTTCAGCTTGTCGAGAAGCGGAACCGTGAGGACAACGAGGACACCGCCAACAGCACCGATTAGCGTGGATGCACCCATGCTAGGCGCCAGCGGCTCAGCCGTGATTGAAACAAGGCCACCGATTGCGCCATTGAAGGCCATGGTTGCGTCGACCTTGCCCTTGTACAGAAGGGCGGTGAGACCCATCGCGGCAACCACGCCGCCACAGGCAGCCATATTGGTGTTCGCGAAGATCTTCGACACAGCATTGATGTCGTCAAACGTGCCGGCAGCAAGCTGGGATGCGCCGTTGAAACCGAACCAGCCGAACCAGAGGATGAACGTACCCAGCGCTGCGAGCGGAATGTTCGAACCTGGCATCGGGTGGACTTCGCCGTTCACAAACTTGCCGATACGCGGACCGATGATGATCGCGCCAACGAGAGCTGCCCAGCCACCTGTCGAGTGAACCAGCGTGGAACCAGCAAAGTCAGAGAAGCCGAACTGGCTGTCCAGAGCGCCGCCGCCCCATTCCCAAGATGCAACGATCGGATAGATGAATGCGGTCAGGAAGGCGGTGAAGATCAGGAACGGCCAAAGCTTGACGCGCTCCGCAACGGTACCGGACACAATGGATGCTGCGGTTGCAACGAACACCATCTGGAAGAACCAGTCCGACGATGCGGCATAACCGGTTCCGAGGTCTTCTTCGGGTGACCAGATAAAGCTTGGGATGCCGATCCAGCCCGCAATGGTTTCGGACGGATAGGCCATGTTGTAGCCGACCAGCCAGACCATGATGCCGGCGACGGAGAAGAGCGCAACGTTCTTCATGGACTGCATTGCGGCGTTTTTCTTCCGCACCAGGCCCGCTTCGAGCATACAGAAACCGGCCGCCATGAACATGACGATCAGGCCGCCAATGAGGAACAGATAACTATTATCGACATAGGCGCTTACTTCGGACGCCTCCTGGGCGACCGCACCGCCGACGGCCGCAATGGCGATCGGCAGCAGGGCTGCCCCCCTCATCGCCGTTTTTACAAGATACTTCATGCCCTTCTCCCAGTTGGTTGGTATGACCGGGCCAGATTGATTTGCTGCCTTATGATCGACCAGAGCCAACAAGCCGCCCGCCTAGCGAGCAATTAGTTCTGATCAAAATTCGTGCACGCTGCGACCCAAACGCCCGTTTAGGCGTCAGCTATGGACCGTTTTCTGCCCCTCGATTAAGCAAGAGCGAAGATGACCGCAGAGCGTACCGAGATCGTAATCGTCGGAGCCGGCCCTACCGGCGCCTCTCTCGCCGTCGCTCTGGCGAAGGCGGACTTCGAGGTCGCACTCGTCGATGCGCGCGATGCTGCAGCCAAAGCCCGTCCAGACACCCGCAACTTCGCGGTCGTAACAGGCAGCTGGCGACTTCTCTCTGCAATAGGTGTTGCAGAAAAACTGGCCGGGAAGACGCAGCCTCTGCACGGTCTGGAGGCGATTGACGGCGGCACACACTGGTTCGGCACGCCCGCCGTCCTCTTCGGCGATGACGATCTGCCAGACCGGGATGAGGGCGAGGCGCTCGGCCAGATGATCGAAGCGCCCAAGCTACAGGCAGCACTCGACGAAACGATCGGCGAGGTTGCCAATCTGACAGTGATTGCTCCGGCGCGCTTCGAAAGCTTCGAAACCGGGCCTGGTCACATCCTGGTCAGACTGGAAGGTGGACAGGAGATACGCGCGAACCTCCTCGTCGGCGCCGATGGTATCCACTCGCCCGTGCGCCACGCTGCCGACATTCCGACTGAGGGGCGAGACTATGGAAAATCCGTCTTTGCGGCCAATGTCACGCTGTCACGCCCACATGACGGACTTGCCCGGCAGCTTTTCACGCCGGATGGCCCCTTCGCCACACTGCCCCTGCTCGGCGATCACGCAAACCTGGCCTGGTATATGAAACGCGGCGCGGCTGAAGCGCTTGCCAGATGCCCCATCGAAGAGATCGAAGCCGAGCTGAACCATAAATTCGCAGACTTTGCCGGAGAGATGAAGATCGAAGGCCCCGTCGGCTCCTATCCGCTCATCCTGCAGATCGCTGATGCCATGTATAGCGAGCGCGTCGCCCTAGTTGGTGACGCCGTGCGCCGGATCAATCCGCTTGCGGGCCAGGGCCTCAATCAGGGCTTCCGGGATGTCGGCGCACTATATGATGCGGTGGTGGAGGCCGACCGCGCCGGACTCGATATTGGCTCAGAACAGGTTCTCGCCGGATATCAGGCCTCGCGCCGCTTCGAAGCCAACAGCGCCGCCCTCGCCATGGACGCAGTCGACCGGCTCTTTTCCAATGATCACATGATTACCAAACCGGTTCGCACGGTTGGTCTCATGCTGGCGGACAAGATCACGCCAGTTCGTGAAAGACTGGCTGGACTTGCAAGCGCCGCGACCGCGGACATGCCCAGCCTGATGCGCCGGAACTGATCAGGCGAAGAGGAAAACACCGCCAAGCAGCACCAGGGGCAGGACGGACAAACCAAACGTGTTCCGGGCGAAGACAAATTTGTCGATCCACGCATCAAGGCGGTCGTCGCCACTCGATCGCGTCTTGGTGACCATTTCGACGCTCTCGTTTTTGATGACCGTGTCATCTCTCTCAATATAGCTGGTCAGCGAACCGGCCGTCAGCAGGCACCCAAAATAGAAGACGGCGCTCCAGGCAATCGCGCCGAACGCAAGCGCCATGACCGCCCAGCCGAGGTCGAACTCATTGAACTGACCGAGCTGCCAGAGGGACACCAGGAGCACTGAAAAGCCCGCCAAGACAGCAAGCCACATGTTCCGGCGGAGCTTTCCAAAGTCGACGCCATGATCGCTCGTGGTCATGTGTCACCCCCCTCTCGCGTCCACCTTAACCCGTTTCGCCGAGCTGCCTCAAATATTTCCAAGTATAAAGACCGCTCGAATGGCCATCGCTGAAATATATGCGCACAGCATAGCGCCCGACCGGCTCGGCGCGCGTCACAAAAATATCGGATGGAACCGGAGGCTGCGGCGGCTTGGGGCCGGCGCCGTGACCCTGCACTTCTGCCGACGGGCTTTCCTCGCGAAGACGCTGATAGGGGATCGTGAATTCAGCCTCGTCTTCGAAGCTGATATGCAACTGCTGCGCGCCCTTCCGGAAACGCAGCTCTGTTGGCCACGGCATCACCGTCATCAGCCCTGATCCTCATCCAGCGAGCGTGCCTCGCTCTCCAGCATGATCGGCAGGCCGTCACGGATCGGATAAGCGAGTCTTGCCTTCTGGGAAATCAGCTCCTGCGCGTCCTTGTCATAGGTGAGCGGGTGCCGGGTGACCGGGCAGATCAGTAGCTCCAGCAGACGCGGGTCTGTCCGGTGCGCACTTGCCTGGGAGGGGGATGGGATTTCAGTCATTGCAGTGTCGAAGAATCGTCGCCGGGCACATCCATGTCAAGCAGCGCGATAAGCGCTTCGCAACGTTTGGCCACCGTACTTGCTTCCAGCAGCGCCTGCTTCTCCATCGGGGAGAATGGACACCCCGCAGACAACGCATTGACAAGCGTCTCGAGCGGCGCGCTTTCAACCGCTTCCCAGTCCACTTCCATTTCGTTCGACGCCACATATTTACGAAGCGCGCTGGCCAGTCGCTCACGCTCGGGCAGGCAGGACAGGTCCGGCTGCGTCAGATCAGCCGCATAAGTGTCCCAGTCCGGGCTCACCTGCCGATACGGTGTGTCCACATCAAGCTCCTTGGCGATACCAAACCGGCAGACACCTGTCAGGTTGATCAGGTATCGTCCATCTTCGGTCTCTGAATAAGAGGTGATACGGCCGGCACAACCGACATGTGCAAGTTTCGGGACCTGCCTGCTGCCGCCCATCGGCTGGATCATCCCGATCAGACGAGACCCGGACATCGCATCGTCAATCATGTTCAGATAGCGCGGCTCGAAAATGTTGAGCGGCAGCGACCAGCGCGGAAACAGCAAGGCACCTGCAAGCGGGAACACGGCGAGCGTCGCCGGCAAGTCAGATACTTTCCTGTACCCTAGACGCATCATACTGGTCTGGCCTCCAATAAAGCCTAACCCCCTACATGGCGCGTTGTTTCACAAAGTCGAGCAGCTAGGCAAACATTAGTGACGACAGACGCCGACGCCCTTCGATCGTCGCCGGATCTTTCGGACCGGCCGCCTCGAAAAGCTCCAGCAGCTTGGCCTTTGCCTTACCGCCTTCCCAGTCAAGATCGGTGCCGAGAATCTTCAGAAGATGATCGGCGGCTTCCTTGTTCTTGCCGCGCGCCATCAAGGCTTCTGCGAGCTCAAAGCGAAGAGCGTGATTGCCGCGGTCCTCGGTTACCCTGTCGATCAGCGCATCAAGCTCGTCCGACTGAGGGGCATCCGCCATGAGGTCGATGGCTGTCCGCACACCCTTGATGGCAGGATCAGACTGCTTTTCCGGTCCGGCCATGTCGAGGATCTGCGCGGCGCGTTCCGTGTCGCCATTGGCCAGGTAACAGCGCGCGAGACCCGAGATGGCGGCGATGTTTTCCGGGTCGGCCTCAATGACGGCGCCGTAAATCTGCGCTGCCTGGGACGCATCACCCGCCTGCAACAGTTCATCTGCCTTTGCGACGGCTTCCTTGATCTGCTGGCCCTGGTCGGTGCCGCCCATGATTTTCGAAATGAATTCCCGAAGCTGTCCTTCCGGCAGTGCGCCCTGAAAGGCATCAACCGGGCGACCCTTGTCGAAGGCGAACACAGCCGGGATGGAGCGCACGCCGAGCTGGCCGGCAATGCCGGGGTTCTCGTCAATGTTCACCTTGACCAGTTTGACTTTGCCCTGCTGGTCATTGACGACCTTCTCGAGCACAGGGCCAAGGGATTTGCAGGGGCCGCACCAGGGCGCCCAGAAGTCGACCAGCACCGGAGTTTCCTTGGAGGCTTCTACAACATCCGCCATGAAGGATTGGTCAGTCCCGTCCTTCACATTGCCACCGGCCCCACCGGGCGTTCCGAGCGAAATATTTTCCATGTCTCGCGCCTTTCAGTTCTCTGCCGCAGATTTGGGACGGATGGGCTTTAAACGCAATACGTAGAGGTGCGCATACCAATTGCGAGCCAATCGGTATATGCAGTGGGCATGGCCCTGAAAGTGACCGGCTTCGACAAGGTGAAGTATGGCTTCATGGTGATCGGCACGGCAGCTGGCGGCCTGCTGATGATGTTCGGTCCGCAGGAGATGCGCGAACAGGTGTCGATCCACTTCGAGCTCGGCGTCGGCTTCTTCGTCCTCTCGCTGCTGATGATCGCGGCCCTCTACAGCACGCGCGCCAAGGCCTTCCTGGTCACCCTGATCTCCGGTGCGGTCGCTGCAGGCGTGATATTTGTCGCGATCAATGCCGAAGACTGGCCAATGTGGCAGCGAGCACTGTTCGGACTATTGGGGGCCGGATCCGCACTCTTTGCTGTGTTCAGCCTGATCAGCGTCTTCCGCGGTGAGGACCCGGCCTAGGCATTTGCGTCGAGCAGGGTCCTGAAATCGACTTCTGTCAGTTGATGGCCCGTCGCGGCGACAAATTTGCGGAAATCATTGCGAGAGATTGCCGTCGTCCCCGTATTGATCAGCGGGTGGAAGTTGATCGGATCATGCTCCATCAGCGCGGCATCAACGATAAAGCGAACCTTGCCGGCCCTGTCATTGATGAGTGCAAATGCGGTCACCGATCCCGGCGTCACGCCAAGCAGTTCGACCATCAGTTCGGCACTTGCAAAGGAGAGCCTGCGTGTTCCGATCCGCTTGTGCAGCTGGTTGAGCTTCAGCTCACTATCGGCATGAGCCGAAATCAGGACAATTGCGCCATCCTTGTCCTTCATGAACAAATTCTTGGTATGCCCGCCTGGCATGGTGGCCTTCAGGTCCCGGCCTTCCTCGACGGTGAACGTCGCCTCGTGCCAGTGCGTGTGGTGAGCAATACCGTGTTTGTCGAGAAAGGCGAACAGGTCGTCAGGGCTTGCAGTCATGGCTCCCTTTCAGGCAATCAGGCAGGAACCGTCAAGCAGGGACACTTCGAATGAAGCTTGAATGCTACAAGATCTACGATGTCGCTCCGGAAATCGTGCCCGGCCGCTCGCAGCGCAAATGGATGGATGATTTCGAGGATCGCCACCCCTATCGCTGCCTTCCGCTGACCATGGCAAACTCGACGGGCTGGGAAATCCTCTGCCCCATTGATCTCAAGATTGTCTGGGATGGCGGCCCTCTGGAGCGTAATATCCAGTTCTTTACACGCGGCGATCCGCGCACCATCGATTCCTTTGCGGACAGTCACTTCCGGCGGGGCATCGTCACCTTCCATACAGGCCACTTGTTTCGCACACCGCCCGGCTGGGGCCTCTGGGCAACCGGTGCGCCGAACTTCTTCAAGGACGGGATCGCGCCGCTGACGGGCCTCGTCGAGACAGACTGGCTGCCCTTTCCCTTCACCATGAACTGGCAGATGACGCGGCCGGGCGAAGTCATATTCCGCAAGGGTGAGCCCTTCTGCTTCATCACGCCGTTCGAGCACGGCAAGACCGAAGAGATCCAGCCGGAGCGCAAACTGCTCAAATCCAATCCGGAACTGGAAAAGGATTATCACGCCTGGGCAAACAGCCGGGGCAGCTTCAATGAAAAGCTGAAGGCGCTCGATTCCGAGACGGTGAAGGCCGGCTGGCAGCGCCACTATATGCGCGGCCAGAAGGTCACGGGAGACAAGGCAGACGCGCACCAGACCAAGCGCCGGCTCAAACCGCCCAAGGATATGTAGGACCGATTGCACATTCGCGTGTGAATCCCTCTTGCAAGCCCCGCTTATTTGCGCTTAAAGCCCGTCTCTTGCTGATTGGCGGTGCCGGTCAGTTACCCCCTATCGGATGCGGGCGTAGCTCAGGGGTAGAGCACAACCTTGCCAAGGTTGGGGTCGTGAGTTCGAATCTCATCGCCCGCTCCAGTTTTCTGACGTCGTGAACAAACCGGCCAAGCGTAATATTGCGCTTCGGGGCTGGCGTTCTCATGTGTGCCATGAGGAGCTCGAATGTCAGGCGAAGTCATCTATGCAATCGGGGATGTGCACGGCGAGGCCGAGATGCTCGACCGGCTGCATGCGGCGATTTTCGCCCGCCACGAGCGGAACCATTCTGGTGCGCCGCTCAAGCTGATCCATCTGGGCGACTATGTGGACCGGGGGCCGGACAGTTGCGGCGTCATTGAAACCCTGATGCGGCTTGAAGGCCGCGACGATATCGAAACCATCAATCTGCGCGGCAATCACGAACAGATGATGCTGGAGGCCTATGAAGACGGCGCAGACCATAGCGGTGCGCGCATGCACTGGCTGATCAATGGCGGTGACGCGGCGCTGGAAAGCTATGCCAGGCGCGGCTTTGAGGATCCCCCGCAGTCGCATCTGCGCTGGCTGAACGATCTGCCGACCCTTCACCTTGAGCCGGAACGCAATCTCGTCTTTGTTCATGCCGGGGTCGATCCCAAGACCTTCCCGCACTGTGATCCGCGTATTCATCTGTGGACCCGCTCCCCGCGTTTTTACGACCCGACCCGGTGGGACATTGGCGCACTGAAAGGCTGGCAGGTCGTGCATGGCCACACCCCAACCAGGGACTTCCGCCCCCAGGCCGCTGGCGCACCGGCGCGCCGCTTCAATCTCGACACGGGCGCGGTCTATGGCGGTCAGCTCTCAGCCGGCATATTCGCGCCCGACAAAGAGGTCGAATTCCTGTCTGTCTGACGAACCAGCCTTGCGGACTGGAACAAATCAGGAAAATGCAAGACGGTGTTAACCGAAACCGTTATTGTGTTGGCCGATGACAGACGCGATTCGTATTCTCGGGATTGACCCCGGCCTGCGCCATACGGGCTGGGGTGTGATCGAGCAGTCCGGCTCCCGACTGAGCCACGTTGCGCACGGAGTCATCAAGATCAATCCGGAGCTTTCGCTGGCGGCGCGTCTCGGTGGCATTCATCGTGAAATATCGGATCTCGCAAAATCGTACTGGCCAGACTTTGCAGGGATTGAGGAAACACTGGTCAATGCAAACCCGCGTTCGGCCCTGAAACTCGGCCAGGCACGCGGCGCAGCCATGGCGGCGCTGCACGGCTCCGGCCTCAATGTTCTCGAATTCTCGCCGCGCACCATCAAGCTCGCGGTTGTCGGCACAGGCGGCGCGGACAAGACGCAGGTGGCGTTCATGGTCGCGCGGCTCCTGCCAAAAGCTGGCAAGATGTCGAGCGATGCCTCGGACGCGCTCGCCTGCGCGATCTGTACTGCCAACCATGCCAGCACGCTGAAAAGGGGCGCAGCATGATCATTGGCCGTCTCAGGGGTGAAATCGCGACGGTTGGCACTGATAGCGTCATGATTGACGTGAATGGCGTTGGCTATGTCGCGCTGGCGGGCACGCGCCTTCTCGCCAAGTTGAGCCCCGGCAAGGAAGCCACGCTGCACATCGAAACGCGCGTCACGGAAAGCTCGATTACGCTCTACGCCTTCGAAAGCGACGAAGCACGCGCCTGGTTTGTCCGCCTTCAGGACGTGCCGGGCGTTGCCGGCAAATCTGCCATGGCGATCATGGATGCGCTGGCACCGGCCGAACTCATGGACGCGCTCGCGCTTGGCGATGCGGCGGTCGTCACGCGGGCCAAGGGCGTCGGCAAGAAGCTGGCCGAACGCATTATCGGCGAGCTCTCCGGAAAGCCGCCGCCCATGGGCCGGTTCGGCGCGTTCCGCACGTCGGACCTGCAGCCTGCCGCAGGCGCGGAAGTGCTCCCAGCCAGCGGTGCACGAAGCGAGGCGGTCTCCGCGCTCGTTAACCTTGGCTATGGCCAGAGTGACGCGGCACGCGCCGTAGCCGCTGCAGCGCGCAACGCACCGGACGCTGACACTTCCGCCCTCATCCGCGCCGGTCTCAAGGAACTCTCGCCGACATGAGCCGCGAGGGACACCTGAATGATCCCGAGCGCCAGTCCGGGGACGCCCTGGACAGGGCGCTTCGCCCGCAGAGCTTTGCGGACTATGTCGGCCAGGAGGCCATCAAGGCGAATCTGAAAGTCTATGTCGATGCCGCAAAGGCACGTGGCGAAGCGCTTGACCATGTTCTGCTGTTTGGCCCTCCCGGACTCGGCAAGACAACGCTGGCGCAGATCGTGTCGAAGGAACTTGGCGTCGGGTTTCGATCCACTTCCGGGCCGGTCATCGCCAAGGCGGGTGATCTTGCGGCCATCCTGACCAATCTTGAAGAAAACGACGTTCTCTTCATCGATGAAATCCATCGCCTTCCGCCCGCGGTCGAGGAAATCCTCTATCCGGCGATGGAAGACTACGCCCTCGATATCGTGATTGGCGAAGGACCGTCTGCGCGCTCCGTCCGCCTGGATCTTGCGCCCTTCACGCTTGTCGGCGCGACGACACGCGCTGGCCTTCTCGCAAACCCGCTGCGGGACAGGTTCGGCATTCCGATGCGGCTCAATTTCTACGAACCGAAGGAGCTTGCGCGGATCGTGCTCGCGGCTGGGCGCAAGCTTGGTGCGGATATCAGCGAGGACGGCGCCGTCGAGATCGCAAGCCGCGCGCGCGGGACGCCCCGTATCGCCCTTCGCCTCCTGCGCCGCGTCCGTGACTTTGCCGAAGCTGAGGGCGCGAAGATCGATAAGGCTGCCGCGTCGCGCGCCCTGCTACGCCTCGAGATCGATGAAGACGGCCTTGATGCTCTCGACCGTCGCTACCTCTCCGCACTCGTAAAGACTTATGCTGGCGGCCCTGTCGGTGCCGATACGCTCGCCGCAGCGCTTTCAGAAGCGCGCGATGCCGTTGAGGACGTGATCGAGCCTTTCCTGATGCAGAAAGGCTATATCGCCCGCACTCCGCGAGGGCGGGTTGCAGCGCCTCTGGCGTATGAGAGAATGGGCCTGGCCGTTCCCGACGCAAACAAGCAGGCCGGGCTCTTTTCGGACAAATAGGATCAGGATCAAAGATGCTCGATGGACTAAGAGAACTGTCGCAGGCCTTGTCGATTGCCTTGTTCAGCTTTTCGGCGGGCTGCGCATGGGTCGCGGCCATCGTGGCACCCAATACGAGCTATGACCGCCTCGACTATAGCCGGGCCGATGGTCATGTCCGTCTGCTGCTGGTCAATTCATCCGGTCATATTGCGGCCGCCTGCCTCGCCGCGGTCGCGCTGGCCTTCCTGTCCGGCGCACTTGGTGCAGGGATTGTCGGCGGCCTTGGCGCTGCCGGCTTCTTTACCAATCGGTGGACGCTTGCCCCGCGCAAGAAGGATGAAAAGGCACCGCCCGGACGCCGCGCCCGCGACAAGACCAAACGCGTCGTTGCCGTCAGCCTGACGCTGATCTTTACGCTGGTGACAGTGATTGCGGCCGGGCTCGCAATTGCCGGTGTCTAGCTAGTTCTGGACGATCCACAACACACCGATCGTGTGCAGGTAGAGAAAGGCTTCGGTCGACCGTCGTGCCGCGCGCATCGCGGTTTCCCCTGCAAATTTGCGATTGATCGCGATCATGAAGGCGCAGGCGACAAGGCCTGGAATGAACAGCCACCAGGCCACCGACAGAGAAGCGATGACAAACAGAACCAGGATCGCACAGGCAAGGGTGTCGAGCGTCCTCACCTTGAATTCGTTCAGCCGGCTGAACTCGTTCAGCAGCTTCGGATGTCTGTGCAGCTGCTCGGCATCAATCGCGTAAACCTGATCATCCGGCTGCTCGAAGCGGACCACACGCGTCGGGCGACCGTCATCATAGGGATTTGGGACTGTTCTCAGGAACATGGGACAGGACCTCTTCTTGAGCGAAGCAGTCTCATGCGGGTCTTAATATGCTTTCCTTTGTGGCCGCCGAAATTTCACGACCCGGTTCCACGCGTCATTAACCAGTCGGGCTTGCCGCCTTGATCGACAGCGCATGAAGCCCTGAATCGAATTCATTTTTTAGCGCATGATTGATCTCGCGCTGGATGGCCACGCGGCTCATTCCATCAAATTTTTTCGAGACAATTTCGACCTTGAAGTGAGTCTCGCCTTCGGGCGATGCCCCTGCGTGTCCTGCATGCAGGGCGCTCTGGTCTGTGATTTCCAGCCGTTCAGGTGCAAAAACCTGCGTCAATCTTTCCCGAATGCGTGTTGTTCTGTTTGTCAATTCTAGCCTCGTTAACCCGAACGCCTTATGTTGCCTGCCCGATGGCCAAAGACTTCTCATACCGCGTCAAGTTCACCGATATAAGGGTGAAGCCTCCCAAGGAGGAGGAAGAACGCCAGAAAGCCGCAGAAACTCGCGAATGTCACCGCGATGACTGCGACCTTGCCGGCTCCCACCCCGCTCCCAAGCCGCGTGGCATGGATGGCGTGTTCTGGTTCTGCCAGAAACATGCGGGCGAATATAACCGCAATTACGACTATTTCGCAGGCATGTCCGAAGCAGAGCTTCAGGCCTTCAACGAAATGGCCAAGTACGGTTTCAACAAGACCTGGAAGTTCGGCACAGGCCCGATGGGCAAAGGCAAGGCCGCTTCGGCGCACGATCCGCGCAAATGGCGCGGCCGCGAATTCTTTGAACAGAATGCCGAAGCACGCCAGGCGCGCCGCAAGGAACAGCAGTCGGCAGGCGTTACCAATCGCGCCCTGCAGGAGCTTGATCTCGAGCCGGGCGCGACCGCGTCTGAAATTCGCGTTCGCTACAGTGAATATGTCCGCCGCTTCCACCCGGACTCCAATGGCGGCGATCGCTCGTCCGAGCACATGCTGGCCCGCGTCCTTCGCGCCGGAAAGACGCTGAAGGCGGCCGGCATGATGAAGTCCTGATCCGCCCCTCTCTCGCCAGCGCGTTCAGCGCCTGTAGATAAAGTATGGCTTTCGACGTCTCTATTATCACGCTCTATCCAGAGGCGTTTCCCGGCTTGCTGGACGTTTCCATCCTCGGCCGCGCCAAACGCGAAGGCATCTGGTCGCTGGATGTGACGGATCTTCGCGCATTTGGCCTTGGCAAGCATAGACAGGTTGATGAAAGCCCTGCTGGCGGCGGTGCCGGCCTGGTGCTCCGTCCGGACGTGGCCGCCGCCGCTATCGACAGCCTCGACGTGGCCGACCGCCCGGTCATCTATCTCAGTCCCCGCGGCAAGCCCTTCACGCAAGCGCTCGCCCGGGAGCTGGCATCCGGCCCCGGCATGGTCTGCTTTTGCGGCCGCTTTGAAGGGCTTGATGAGCGCGTCATCGAAAAGCGCAACATGATCGAGATTTCGCTGGGTGATTTCGTCCTGGCCGGTGGTGAAGCCGCTGCGCAGGCCGTGGTCGAGGCGACAGTCCGGCTGCTGCCCGGCGTGGCAGGCAATCAGGCCTCGCTGGAAGATGAAAGTTTCTCCAACGGCCTGCTGGAATATCCGCAATACACCCTGCCCCGCGAGTGGGAAGGCGAAACCACGCCCGAGGTGCTTCTTTCAGGCGATCACAAAAAGATCGACGAATGGCGGCTCAACCGCAGTAAACTGTTGACAGAAGCCCGCCGTGCCGATTTATGGGCCGCTTACCTCAACGGGCAAAGAATACGAGCGTCGGAGACGGACGATGAACATGATTGAACAGCTCGAAGCTGAAGAAGTAGCACGCGTTACTTCCGGCAAAGAGATCCCAGAATTTTCGCCAGGCGATACGCTGTCAGTGAACGTGCGCATCCGCGAAGGCGACCGTGAGCGCGTCCAGCGTTTTGAAGGCGTCTGCATCGCACGCGCCGGTGCCGGCCTGAACGAAAGTTTCACGGTCCGCAAGATCTCGTTCGGTGAAGGCGTCGAGCGCGTTTTCCCTGTTGTCTCCCCGATGATCGAGAGCATCGAAGTGAAGCGCAAGGGCCGCGTCCGCCGCGCCAAGCTGTACTATTTGCGCGACCTGCGTGGTAAGTCCGCCCGTATCGCGGAGCGCACGTCTGGTCACGGCGTCGAGACAACCGAAATCACCGTGTCCAAGACCGAGCGCAAGCGTCAGCGCGCTGCAGACAAGGTTGCCCGCAAGGAGCAGGCCGCCAAGGACCGCGCCGAGGCAGAAAAGGCAAAAGCCAAGGCTGCAGAAGCCGAGGCTGCAGCCGCAGCGGCAGAAGCAGAAGCTGCCGCTGAAACGGCAGAAGGCGGCGAAGAGAACTAGTCTCTCACCGTCACGAAGAATTCATGCAAAAGCCCCGCCTGTCTGGCGGGGTTTTTTTTGCAGCAAAACCTGTCACTCAACCCTCGGTCGGCACGGCGATTGCAACCGGCTGGCATGAGACCTCAGGTCCGCGTCGCTGCCTCCAAAATGGGACAAAAGCGCGCCTTGAAGGCTCGCGCACGAGGCGAATCTCCTTTGTTAACAGGATTTCGTTTCGTATACGAAACAGAAGATGGCGCTTTTGTGGCGCCCTTCATAATTGTCCCGAGGGCGTTCGGGTCGAAAAATTTAGGCCTGTTGCAACCTTCACGGGTCGCCAAAGGGGAAGGTGTCATGAAACTTACTTCGAAACTCCTGGTTAGCGTGGTCGCCCTGTCCGCCCTGCCAATCGTTGCCCACGCAGACGGTGATAAATCGTGGACCGGCCAGGCTGTCGGCGATCGCTATACTTCTTCGGGATCCGAAACCGGCGAGCGCGTCCTCACGGACGCGGAAATCCGCGATATCATCTCACGCAGCGGCGCCAGCGGCCCGGCAGACGTCCGCTATATGGGCGGCTCCGAAACGGCGATCGAAACCAATCTCTGCTGTGAGAATGTCGAAGAGCGCGTGACCGAGCAGACCGAAGTCGAAGAGACCACGACCTATTTTGATGCTGTAACGCGCCGCGAAATCACACAGCCGGTCGAACGCACGCTGATCCAGCCGATCGAACGTCGCATTGTGCGCGGCCGTACGGAAGAAGTCACCGAGCCAACGCGTTACGAAGAAGAGCGCCTGCCAGTGATCATCGAGCAGGACGACGTGCCGGCAATCGTCGAGAACGTTACCGAAGATGTGACTGTCGAAAACGTCGAGGAAGCGACCGAGACGTATTATGACGTCATTACCCGCCGCGAGATCACTCAGCCCGTCGAACGGACCACTGTTGTTCCGGTCCAGCGCCGCATCACTCGCCCACGCACCGAGACTGTCACGGCCGAAACGCGTTATGAGACTGTTCGCGCACCGGTTCGCATCGAAGAACAGCCTGTTCCGGCAATCGTCGAGAACATTACCGAGCAGGTCAATGAAGTGACCCGCGATGAAGTGACCGAGACGTATGTCGATGCCGTCACGCGCCGCGATGTGTATCAGCCGGTTGTGAAGACGATGGTTCAGCCGATTGAACGCCGCATTCTTCGCGGTACGACCGAGACCGTAACCAACCCGACCCGCTATGAGGAAGAGCGTCTTCCGGTTCGCGTTGAAACGTCTCCAGCACCGCAAGTTGTCGAGGAAATCATTCCTCAGGTGACCGAGCGAACCGTGCTCGAGGTTGAAGACGTCTACATTGATCAGGTGACCCGCAATGTGATCCAGCCGGTTGTCATCACGACGATCCAGCCGGTCGAGCGCCGCGTGCTCCGCGCCCAGACCGAGCGTGTTACGGCACCGACCCGCTATGAGGAAGAGCGTCTTCCGGTTCGCGTCGAAGCCGACCCAATCCCGGAAACGCAGATCAACTACATCCCGCAGGTCTCGACCCAGTCCCGCGAGGAGGTGACCGAATCCTATTTCGAAGCTGTCACACAGCGCAACGTCATCCAGCCAGTGGTCCGCAAGATCATCCAGCCGGTCGAATATCGTCGCGTTCGCGCCCAGACCGAGCGCGTGACGGCACCGACCCGCTATGAGACCCAGCGCGCATCGCTCGTTGTTCTCAATGTCGGCGGCGGCTGCAACTGCAATTGATGCGGTTTCACCATCCAGTTGAGAAGGCCGGCATCTCGCGTGTCGGCCTTTTTTCATTCTTAAAAATTCTCACACATGCAAAGTCTTGCTTTGACGTCATCTGCGTGGTGTTTTGCGCCGCAACAAGGAAGGCGCAATGTCAGGCAAGACACTTTACGACAAGATCTGGGACGCGCATGCGGTGCAAACTGATGCGGAAACCGGTGAATCACTCATCTATATCGACCTCCATCTCATTCATGAGGTGACCACGCCGCAGGCTTTTGCCGGCCTCAGATCAGCCGGTCGCGGCGTTCGACGCCCGGAACTGACCCTGGCTGTCGCTGATCACAACACGCCAACGGAAAACCAGTCGCTTGGCCTCGCTGGCGTCAAGGATGAAGCGGCCCGCAACCAGCTTGCCGCGCTGGACAGGAACGTAGCCGAGCATGGAATCGAGTTCTTTCCGATGGGCGATATCCGCAATGGTATCGTGCATGTGGTCGGCCCGGAGCAGGGACGCACTCAGCCCGGCATGACCATTGTCTGCGGCGACAGCCACACCTCCACACATGGGGCCTTCGGCTCGCTTGCGCACGGCATCGGTACGTCGGAAGTCGAGCACGTTCTGGCCACCCAGACACTGCGCACCCGCAAAAGCAAGAACATGGCGATCGAGGTGAGCGGCGAACTACGCGAAGGTGTCACCGCCAAGGATCTGGCGCTCCACCTCATTTCCATCATCGGAACGGCTGGCGGCACGGGCTATGTCATGGAGTATCGCGGCGAAGCAGTTGAGAAGCTCTCCATGGAAGGGCGGATGACGCTGTGCAACCTTTCGATTGAAGGTGGTGCCCGGGCAGGCCTGATCGCGCCGGATGAGACGACATTCGCCTACATGAAAGGCCGTCCATCCGCGCCGAAAGGCGGGGCCTGGGAGATCGCGGAACGCTACTGGCGCACGCTTTTCTCCGATCCCGATGCCAAATGGGACCGCGTAGTCGAGATCCGCGGCGAGGATGTCGAGCCGACCGTGACATGGGGCACCAGCCCGGAGCAGGCGATCCCGGTTTCGGCGACCATTCCCGACCCATCCACCATGCGCGATCCCGTCAAGAAGGCTGCCGCTGAGCGCGCCCTCGACTATATGGGCCTTGAGCCCGGTGCTCCGATTGCCGGAACGCCCGTCCAGCGAGTGTTCATCGGGTCTTGTACGAATTCTCGCATTGAAGACTTGCGGGCCGCCGCCGCGGTCGCCGAGAACAATCATGTTGCCGATGGGGTTCGCGCCATGGTCGTGCCGGGCTCTGGCCTGGTACGCGCGCAGGCCGAGGAAGAAGGCCTCGACAAGATTTTCATCAATGCCGGATTTGAATGGCGCGAGCCTGGATGCTCCATGTGTCTCGGTATGAACCCGGATATTCTCGCGCCCGGAGAGCGTTGTGCATCCACGTCGAACCGCAATTTTGAAGGTCGTCAGGGCCGCGGTGGCCGAACCCATCTGATGAGCCCGACCCTTGCTGCCCGCGCCGCCATCACCGGCGTCATCGGGTAGAGGTTATGCCGCAAATAGCCTGGATTGCGGGTCGCGCATGCCGCGATCCGCGATTCTGCTAGCCTTGCTGCCTCACTCCCGGGTACTATCCTCCAATAGGGAGGGACCTCACATGAGCAATACGGTGCAGCTGAAGTCGGGTGTCAATGTGGATGGGCCCCGCGGCCGGACATATGCATCCATCCTTGAAACGGTCGGGTCGACGCCGCTCGTCGCCGCCGAAAAGTTCTCAAAGGCCAAAGGCGTAAAGGCTAATCTGCTGTTCAAGTGCGAATTCTTCAACCCGCTCGCCAGCGTGAAGGACAGGATTGGCCTCAACATGATCCTTGAGCTTGAGGCAGCAGGGAAGATCACGCCCGGCAAGTCCACACTGGTTGAGCCAACTTCAGGCAATACAGGGATCGGTCTTGCCTTTGTGGCGGCCAATCGCGGCTACAAGCTAATCCTGACCATGCCGGAATCCATGTCGATCGAGCGGCGCAGGATGCTTGCCTTTCTGGGTGCGATACTTGAACTCACCCCCAAGGAAAAGGGGGTCAATGGCGCGATTGCGAAGGCTGAAGAGATTCTCGCATCCACCCCTGGCGCTGTCATGCCAAGCCAGTTTGACAATCCCACCAATCCGGCCATCCATGAACAGACCACTGCCCGGGAAATCTGGGCGGATACAGATGGCGCTGTCGATGCGGTGATTTCCGGGATCGGGACAGGCGGAACGCTGACTGGTTGTGGTCGGTACCTGAAGTCGCTCAAACCGTCCGTCAGGATGTTCGCGATCGAGCCAGAGGACAGCCCTGTCCTGTCTGGCGGCGAACCCGGCCCGCACATGATCCAGGGCATCGGCGCAGGATTTATCCCGGCCAATGCCGATACGAGCCTCATCGACGAAATCGTGAAGGTCACCAATGACGAAGCCTTCACGACATCGAGACTGCTGGCGCAGCTGGAAGGTATTCCGGGAGGCATCTCATCTGGAGCCGCAGCTTCCGTTGCCGCACAGGTCGGTTCGCGCGATGAAATGGCCGGCAAGACCATCGTCGCCGTCCTTCCAAGCTTTGCCGAGCGCTATGTTTCCACCGCCCTTTTTGAAGGCATATAAAGGACTGGTTACGGAATGCTGATCACAGGCCTGGACCACGTCGTCCTGATATGTCCCGACATTGACGCCGGCATCGCGGCCTATTCAATGCTGCTTGGGGTGGAACCGGCATGGGAGACACGCTCCGGTGGCGCGGCGACGGCGGTCTTCGCGGTCGAGAATACTGCCATCGAGCTGATAGCACCCGCTGGGGACGGCACGGTCGCACGCCGCCTGCGCCAGCTCCTGAACGAAGGGGGCCCGCGCCTGACCAGCCTCGCTTTTCGGACCGGTGATATCGGCATGGCGCACCACAAACTGTCGCGCCGCGGACTGAAACCGGGTGATATAACCACCGGTTCAGGCACGCATTCCACAAGCGGCGCCTCGCGGTCCTGGGAGCGGTTCAGGTGTAGCGATGATGAGATGGCTGGTATCAAGACATTCATCCTGCAGCCTCACACGCCCCTGCCGAAACTGCCGCTGGCCTCGGGCAGCGTGTCGCGCCTTGACCATATCGTGATCGACACGCCTGATCCGATGCGCGCACTGGCCATCTATGGCGGCCGCCTTGGCCTCGACCTGGCACTCGACAGGACCGCGGAGCAGTGGAAAACGCGCTTTCTCTTTTTCCGCACCGGTGGCCTGACCTTCGAAGTCATCCACCGCTTGGGCGAGGCGCATGATGTCGCAGCCCACGATCGGATCTGGGGTCTGACATGGGCGACGGATGATCTTGCCCTCGCGCATGCCCGCCTGACGGAGGATGGGCTCGACGTGTCTGACATCCGCACAGGTCGAAAGCCCGGATCTGAAGTATTCACCGTCAGAAGCGGGACACTCAGCGTCCCGACCCTGTTCATTTCCCACGTCCCGCGATAGAAGCCCTGCCATGAAAGCATTCACGACCCTCACTTCGACCGCCGCAGCCCTGATCGACAACGGCCGACTAATGGCAAATGTCGACACTGACATGATCATCCCGAAGCAGTTCCTGAAGACAACGGAACGCGAGGGCCTGTCAGAGGGTCTGTTTTACGAACTCAAGACCGGCGCCGATGGCGCACCCAATCCGGACTTCGTCCTGAACAAGCCGGCGGCAGCTGACGCCGGCATCTTGATCGCGGGTGAAAATTTCGGCTGCGGGTCTTCGCGTGAGCATGCGCCCTGGGCGCTTCTCGATCAGGGCATCACCAGTGTGATCGCCCCCTCATTCGCAGACATTTTCCACAATAATTGCTACAAGAACGGGATCCTCCCCATCGTGCTGCCTCTGGATATCTGCCAGGCACTGGCTGAGCAGACAGGCGGCGCCAATCATCGCTTCACCATTGACCTCGCATCACAGACGATCACCACGCCGGACGGCCAGCAGATCAGCTTCGACGTTGATCAGGGGCGAAAAGCCAGCCTTCTGGCAGGTCTCGATGAAATCGGTGAAACCTTGCATGCTGCATCTGCAATCGAGACTTATGAAGCGGGTCGCAAGCTGTCCATGCCCTGGCTAGAGCGTAAGGTGTCATGATCGAGATTGAAGGCACCGCCCGGGTCGATGCCAAGGCCGGTCTTGGCCTTTCGGACCGCTCCCTTCGCCTCTACGAAGCTGACCCAGAAGCCTTGTAAAGCGGCACACCTATAGACACTGCAGCAAACTCGCGCCATTAGGCTCGTCCCTATGAAACAGAAACTCCTCCTCCTCCCGGGCGACGGCATCGGCCCCGAAGTCACTGCTGCCGCCGCAAAGATTGCCGAACTCGTTGCACCGGATATTGAAATTGGTGAAGCCCTTGTCGGCGGCGCATCGATTGACCAGCATGGCGTCCCACTCACCGATGAGGTGCTCGCACAGGCCAAGGCAAGCGATGCCGTGCTGCTGGGTGCGGTTGGCGGACCAAAATGGGCCGATGCTGAACGCACCAAGCGCCCTGAAATGGGCCTGCTCAACCTGCGCAAGGGGCTGGATGTATTTGCCAACCTCCGACCCGCCTATTGTTTCGAAGCCCTCGTCGACGCCTCGACACTAAAGCGAAACGTGGTCGAAGGCCTCGACCTGATGATCGTGCGCGAACTGACCTCCGGCGTCTACTTTGGCGAGCCCCGCGGCATCGATTCCGACGACAAGGGCGTGCGCCGCGGCTACGACATGTCGATCTATACGGCACCGGAAATCGAACGCGTGGCGCGGGTCGCCTTTGAAATCGCTCGCGGCCGGGATGGACGGGTCTGCTCCGTCGAGAAATCAAATGTCATGGAAAGCGGCCTGTTCTGGCGCAATGAAGTGACGGCCCTGCACAAGGCACACGGGGATGGGGTTGAGCTCAGCCATATGCTTGCCGATGCCTGCGCTATGGAACTGGTGCGCCAGCCAAAGCAGTTCGACGTCATCCTGGCCGACAACCTGTTCGGCGATATTCTTTCCGACACAGCAGCCATGCTGACGGGGTCCATTGGCATGCTGCCATCGGCAAGCCTGGGCATTGAGGGGACACCGGGCCTGTTCGAACCGGTTCACGGGTCCGCGCCCGACATCGCCGGACAGGGGCTCGCAAATCCATGCGCCGCTATCCTGTCGATGGAAATGGCCCTTCGCTGGTCGCTCGCCCGGCCGGACGCGGCGGACCGGGTCATGAAAGCTGTCGCTCACGCCCTGAAGGCTGGTGCACGCACACGCGATCTCGGCGGAGACCTCTCCACGGGTGCCATGACAGACGCGATTATCGATCAGCTGTAGTCAGCGATGCGGCACATCAGCTGGCCGCGAAACTCGAAGAAGCTCGCACCGCGTATCTTGATGGTCTCCCCGGCTTTCACGCCATTGGGCAGGTCGACGGCGGCCTTGCCTTCAAACTCGATTTCGGCAGCGGCCTTGCCTTGCCCGATCACGAGGTGAACGAGCTTCTGGCGACGATAGGAGAACGCATTGCCTGACAGCTGGGCGACCTCGCCCATCTTGTCGCGTCCTTCAAACTTCATCGTCTGGCCAGAATTGGAGATATTCTCGAAAATCACGTCCTCGGTGACGCAGTCGAGCATTCCCTCGATGTCGCGGGAATTATAGCTCTTGATATACTTCGAGATCATGTCTTCGATCAGGATCGTCTCCATCGGGCGAGAGTTTGCAGGCTGAGCACTCAACATTTGCCGAAAGTGCATTACATGCAGCTTAAATCAAGCCTCCTAACTGCGGCGCAGGTGATCTGCAGCCCGGCTTGGAAATCTGAAGATTGAGATATGGGCCGTCCTGACGTATGGGAGGCGGCTCGCGAAAGGAAAAGAATATGGCACTCAGAGTTGCAGTCGTTGGGGCGACAGGAAATGTTGGCCGCGAACTCCTCAATATCCTTGATGAACGGGACTTCCCTGCAGATGAAGTCTATGCCGTTGCCTCGCGGCGTTCGGTCGGCCGCGAAGTGAGCTGGGGCGACCGGAAGCTGAAATGCCAGGCACTCGATGATTTCGACTTCTCGAAGGTCGACATTGTCCTGATGTCGGCAGGCGGAACCCTGTCGAAACAGTGGGCCGAGAAGATGGGCGCTGCCGGCGCCATCGTCATCGACAACTCATCGGCATGGCGCATGGACCCGGACGTTCCACTGGTTGTTCCGGAAGTGAACGGTGAAGACGTGATGGGCTATGGCAAGAAGAACATCATCGCGAACCCGAACTGTTCGACAGCCCAGCTCGTCATGGCGCTGAAGCCGCTACACGATGCAGCCGGCATCAAGCGCGTGGTCGTGTCGACCTATCAGTCGGTCTCCGGCGCAGGCAAGGCCGGCATGGACGAGCTCTGGAACCAGACCAAGGGCATCTTCGTGAACGACACCCCGACAGCCGAGGAATTTTCCCGGCAGATCGCGTTCAACGCGATCCCGATGATCGGGAGCTTCCGCGATGATGGTTTCACTGATGAAGAAGCCAAGATGTGGAACGAAACTCACAAGATGATCGACCCGAACATCAAGCTGACCGTGACATGCGTTCGCGTGCCTGTGTTTGTTGGCCATTCTGAGTCCGTGAACATCGAGTTCGAAGACGCGATCACGCCGGAACAGGCGCGTGAAGTGCTCCGCAATTTTGACGGTGTTCAGGTCATCGACAGCCCGGAAGATGATCAGTACATCACGCCGATCGACTGCGCTGGCGAGTGGGATACCTTCGTCTCGCGTGTCCGCAAGGACCCGACCGTGGAGCACGGCCTGTCGCTTTGGGTCGTCTCCGACAATCTGCGCAAGGGCGCAGCGCTCAACGCAATCCAGATTGCAGAAGAGCTGATCAAGCGCGGCGTTGTCACTCCGGAAAAAGTGTCCGCCTGATCCGGCATCAAAGCTTTGCAGGAAACGCCGCTCCGTCTGGGGCGGCGTTTTTGCTTGATTTGTGAGAATATCTGACATGCAGATTCCACCTCAATTTTCGGGTGGTGAAGGGAGGGGTTGCCGCTTATCTCGCTCGCATGTCGTCTGAACTCCGCCTCGGCTTTTTCTGTGCGCTCGCTGCCTATCTGTTCTGGGGGGCGCTACCGCTCTATTTCAGGGCGCTTGACCATATTGCGCCGGGCGAAATGCTGGCGCACCGCATCGTCTGGGCCTTACCGACAGGACTGCTCTTCATAGCGATTGCATCGCGCTGGCGTGAGTTCCGGGCTGCGGAGACCCGTCGCCGCCTCTTCTACCTCGGTCTTTCCGCATCGCTCATTGCGCTCAACTGGCTGGTCTATATCTGGGCGGTCTCGCAGGAACGCGTGACGGAGGCCAGCCTCGGCTATTTCATAAACCCGCTGGTTAGCGTCCTGTTCGGCATGTTTTTCTTTTCCGAGAAGCTTCGCCCCGCACAATGGATTGCCATCGTGATCGCCTGTATCGGCGTAGGTATATTGACCTGGGAGCTTGGACGGCTTCCCTGGGTCTCCCTGATCCTCTGCTTCACGTTCGCCTCCTATGGAGCAGTGCGGAAGAAAGTCAGTGTCGATGGCCGTATCGGCTTCGCGATCGAAACCGCCCTGCTCTTTCCGGTGGCGCTGATATGGCTTGTCTGGTTCCAGTCGACACCGGAGGGGTCATGGATGGGTGACCGTCCGGTTGATGTCCTGCTGCTGCCACTCGCCGGGCCGGTCACGGCCGTTCCGCTTATCCTGTTCGCACTGGCGGCCAAGCGCCTGAAACTGTCGACCATCGGCATGATGCAGTACATAGCGCCCACCCTGCAGTTCCTGATCGCAGTCCTCATCTTTCGCGAGCCTTTCGGCACGACCAAGGCCATTGCATTCTGTTTCATCTGGACCGCGCTGGCAGTCTTCACCACGGATAGCGTCATGGGTGACCGCAAAGCCCGGCGACTGGCAAGGGCGGCTCAATTGAGCTGACCCATTGGACAAGAAAATCCCCGGCGCTCGGGACAGCGAGGCCGGGGAGTTGAAGTAGACTGCATAGAAAATGGATGGAGTTCCATATTCGGACAGATCGTAGCAAAGCGCGTGCCAGCTCGCGTATCAAGCGAAATTTTTCAACCTGACTCGCTTTTCACAAGCGGCCATCTGGAACGTGTGGAAATTCATTTTCCATAAACCAAAACGGCAGGAGGCCGCTCCGCACTGTCAAGGACGGGCGGTTTATAGGCATCCATAAAGGGCATCAACCAGCCGCCGCGCACGCGGGTCGCCCTGCAGGTAGCTGGACTGGCGGTTCATTACATAAGCGGCCGACAGCGACCGCGCCGGATCTCCGAGCGCCAGCGACCCGCCCCAGCCGGAATGGGCGAGCGTGTCCGGATTCGGCCCGTAAATGCCGAGATTGTTTCGCATCACCCCGGCGGCAAATTCCGTCACGAACGGCAACACAAGGTCCTGACCCATCGTCTGGCGCCGGGTCAGAGCGCCAAAGGATGCCTCCGGAATGACCTGCTTTTCGCCAAGTCGGCCACCATTGGCGTAGATGCCATAAAGCTGCGCGACGGACATCGCTGTCCCGTGTCCATTGGCGTGGGGCAATTCCAGCTCGCTCCACAAACTGTCGACGCGGCGCGGCGACGACCATTTGGTGAGGAAGGCCGCGGTCTTGTAGGCGTTGATCTCGCCCATGCGCGGCAATTCCTTTGGCCGCTGCACCTCAGCGACGCGGCCATGTTCCGATGGCGGAAGGCCGATATGGAAATCGATGCCGGAAGGCTCGCAGAAATCCTCGCGCAGCGCCGTCCCGAGACTCCGCCCTGCGATCCGCGCAAAGATTTCTCCCACCATATAGCCCCAGGTCGATGGGTGGTATCCATGCGCCGTGCCCGGCTCCCACATGGGCGGCGTATCTGCAAGCGTGGCGGCCAGCGCGGGTGGGTCAAGCCAGAGTTCGGGGTCGATTGGATCGGCAAAGCCCGGCAGACCGGCCTGGTGCGACACCAGCTGGCCGATCGTGATGTCCTGCTTTCCTGCCGCGGCGAATTCCGGCCAGACAGTGCTGACCGGTGTGTCATAGCCATTTTCAAGTGTGCCGATGACGCTTGCGAGGACGAGCGCGCTGATGCCCTTGGTCGTCGAATAGATGGGGACGAGCGTTTTTTCGCTCCACGCCGTCTCCTTCCTGCGATCGGTATAGCCGCCGCGAAGGTCGACAATCGTTTCACCGTCCAGGATGACCGCAAACCCGGCCCCTAACTCATCTCCAGCCTCGAAATTTTCCTCAAACACATCGCGCACAGGCTCAAACCCAACGCTCACATGGCCGCTGATATTGCTCATTGAAGTCCGGCTCCTGGTTCATGTTAGCCTGACGGCCAAGGATCATCTCACCCCGAAGGACGCACCATGAAACCTGCCCTGATTGCAAGCCTCCTCACACTCTCGATTGCAGCCGCATGTTCGGCAACACCGGAATTCGGGTCGCCTTCGAAATTCGCAAATGCGGGGCAGGCGGCGCCCCAGGCCATAGTCGCGAGGAAGAGCGCCCACAGTTTCGACGAGACGGTTTCGAGGGTCCGCGGCGCCATCGAAGCGCGCCCGCTGACGCTTTTTGCCGAAATCGACCACGCCGAAGGCGCCCGAGGTGCCGGCCTGACACTGGGTCCATCAACCCTCTTCGTCTTCGGCAACCCATCGTCAGGTACGCCGCTCATGCAGGCCAATCCCGCCCTTGGTATCGAACTTCCGATGAAGATCCTTGTCGTCGAAACGGATGGCGGCGTGCAGGTCATTCGCCAGGATGTGTCGTCTGTCCTGCGACAGTATGCGGTGGCACCAGAGACGACCCCGGCAGCGCGTATCGAAGAGACGCTGACCGCCATTCTGAATGAGGCGACGCGGTAGCGGCAAATTGGCCGATGCACTGGACTCAATTGCGATCTCGCGCCATCGAAGGCGCCACGAGCCACGCTTGAGAGACCAAACAATATGACTGCCACAGCCCAGAACAGACCTCGTCGCTCCTGCCTTTACATGCCGGGCGCCAATCCACGCGCGCTTGAGAAGGCAAAGACACTTGCTGCCGACACGCTCATCCTCGACCTGGAAGATGCTGTCGCCCCTGACGCAAAGGCTGAGGCCCGCGACACCGTATGTGGCGCGGTAAAAGCCGGCGGTTATGGCAAGCGCGAAGTTGTCATCCGTATCAACGGCCTCGACACAGAATGGGGCATGGATGACCTGAAGGCCGCCGTCGCCGCCGGGCCAGATGCGATCCTTGCGCCGAAAGTCATCGATGGTGGGGACATTGACCACCTCGACGATGCGCTGAGCCGTGCGGGCGCACCAGAAGATTTGGGGCTCTGGGTCATGATCGAGATGCCGAAGGCGATTCTGAACATCAAGGACATCGCCGAAGCCGCAGGACGCACACGCCTTACCGCCTTTGTGATGGGCACCAATGACATCGCCAAGGAGCTACGGGCGGTGAATGATCCAAGCCGTCTGGCTTTCCAGACCTTCTTTGGTCTGACCCTGGCGGCCGCCCGAGCCTATGACATTCTTGCGATTGATGGCGTCTACAATGATATTTCGAATGCTGAAGGCCTTGAGAATGAGGTACGCCAGGGTCGTCTGCTCGGCTTTGATGGCAAGACGCTGATCCACCCCTCACAGATCTCCATCACCAATGAAGTGTTCGCGCCAGCCGAGGCGGATGTCGCCCAGGCGCACGACGTGATCGCCGCCTTTGCGGACCCGGCCAATGCAGGCAAGGGTGTCCTCAAGGTCAATGGCAAGATGACCGAACTGCTCCACCTCGAGGAAGCCCGCCGCATCGTCGAGGTCGATGCCGCAATCAAGGAAATGGAGGCAGGCTGATGACCTACAAACTTCTTCATCACACCGGCTGCAGCACATCTCGCAACGGTCTCGCTCTGTTGCAGGAAAATGGCATCGAGCCGGAAATCCGAAAATACATGAACGCCGGCGAAGCACTGAGCGTGGACGAGCTCAAGGACATTGCCAGGAAGATGGGCGCTTCCTCTCCGCGCGAATTTCTTCGCGACAAGGACGCCAAAAAGTTCGAGATTTCAGACGATCTGTCGGACGAGAAGCTTTACGAGGCCATGGTCGAGAACCCTCGCCTTATCCAGCGCCCCATTGGCATCAATGGAAACAGGGCTGTGCTTGGCCGTCCGATCGAGAAGCTGCTGGAAATCAGGTAACTCGCAGATCGGTGAAATTTCACCGAAAAGCTAAGCGGAGCTGAAAAGCCTTTGTGAGATAAGGCGGCATGTCGATCCTTCTTCTCACTGCCGCCGGCCTGCTCCTGCTGTCAGCTGCTTTTCTCTTCGGCCCCCAACTCGTCGCTTATGGCAGCGCGGGAGCCCGTGACCTTGTCCGCCGTCCTCAGGCGCAATTTGCCGCTATGACCCTGATGACAGCGTTTCTGGTCATTCTTTTCCATGACCCAAGCGCTTCAGCCTTGATTTCAGAGGATGAGGCAGTGCAGGTGGTGCTCAGAACCTAGGGGCCCGCATTCACACTTTGCCAAGCCGGCCCCGAAATCAGACCGAGGGCCGCATGACGAAATCCAATCCGGGCAATTATTTCGAAGACTTCAATCCGGGCATGGAGATCATCCATGCGACGCCGCTGACTGTGAGCGCCGGAGATATTTCGCTCTACCGCGCCCTCACCGGTAGCCGGCACGCGCTTTATTCGGCCGAGACCTTCGCCGCCGCGAACGGATTTTCGGCTCTTCCGGTCGACCCGCTGCTCGCCTTTCATGTCGTGTTCGGAAAGACCGTTCCGGACATCTCGCTCAATGCCGTCGCCAATCTTGGCTATGCCGATGGCAAGTTCCTGAAGGCTGTTTACCCCGGCGATACGCTGAAGGCGGTGTCAGAAGTTCTCGGCGTGAAGGAAAACTCGAACGGCAAGACGGGCGTTGTCTGGGTCCGCACGCGCGGCGAGAACCAGAGGGGCGAGACCGTTCTGTCCTATGTCCGATGGGTCATGGTCCACAAGAAGGACGCCGCCAGCCCCGCACCCGATGTCAGCGCGCCGGACCTGCCCGACGCCGTTGCCTCATCTGACCTCATCGCGCCCGACTACACGAACTGGGACGACGCGCTGGCAGGGTCAGAATGGCGCTATGGCGACTATGAGATCGGCGAGAAAATCGACCATGTCGACGGCATGACGGTTGAAGAAGCCGAGCATCAGACAGCAACCCGCCTCTACCAGAACACGGCCAAGGTTCATTTCGATGCGCATGCGCAGAAGGAGAGCCGATTCGGCAAGCGCCTCATTTATGGCGGCGTGGTGATCTCCATCGCGCGGGCCCTCTCTTTCAACGGGTTGGAAAGCGCCGCCCAGATGCTCGCCATCAATGCAGGCACGCATACCGGACCGCTCTTTGCCGGTGACACGATCTATGCCTGGTCGGAAGTCCTCGACAAGGCCGAGCTTTCTTCGAAGACCGGGGCCCTGCGCCTGCGCCTCGTAGCTGCAAAAGATCACCCGTGCTCAGACTTCCCGCTCAGGGGCAAAGACGGAAAATACCATCCCGATGTGCTTCTCGACTTCGATTACTGGGCGGCCATCCCCATCTAGCCTGCGATGATGACAAACCTTCTCGACGGGCTTGCCCTGTTTAGCGTCGCAATCGCGACCGTGCTGATGGCTATCGCCAGCATGCTCGGAACGATGACGCTGAAACAGGTGGTTGAACTTGGCCAGGTCGATGCACGCACCTTGTGCGGCCTCACCGGCATTACAGATCCCAAGGAGCTTCAGGATGTGTTCGGCCCGCCGCACATGAACCGCACCTGGCATGGTTTGACCCTGCCCTATATCGAAGCCCAGAGACGCCCTGCCGGTTATCTCATCAGCGACAACCGGGTGAACTGGATCTGCATCGGTGTTGCGGTCCTCGCACTCTTCTGGCGTCATCCGGTCGCGGACATCCTTCTGATTGTGGCCGCGATGTCACAGGTGGCCGGCTGGGTGCTCGCCTCCCGGCTTCCGCGATAGATTTGCCTTTGGTCCCGCCGATGCCTGCATTATCTTCCGCATCATGAGGGTGTGGAAGATGAACGGCGCGGGCAATGCGTTCGCAATATTCGACGCGCGTGACCGCAAGTTCACGCCGGACGCAGACCGTATTCGCGCAATTGCAGAGCAGATGCAGGCCGACCAGGTGATGTCGATTGAACGCGATACCATGGTCGATTCCTATCTGCGCATCTGGAATTCCTCCGGCGAGGAGGTCGACGCTTGCGGAAACGGTACGCGCGCCGTTGCGCACCTCCTGCTGGCGGAGGCCCAGAAGGATCAGGTCAAGATCCGCACCAATGCCGGCGTTCTGAAAGGTCAGAAGGCTGATAACGGCCTCGTCACCATCGACATGGGCTCGCCTCTGATGGGGTGGGAAGATATTCCACTCTCGGAGAAGATGGATGTCCGCGGCGTAGACGTCCGTATTGGGCCGATGGACAAGCCCTATCTTGCCAAACCGGCCGTGGTCTCCATGGGCAATCCACATGCTGTCTTCTTTGTTGACGACGTGGACGCCTATGACATTCCGAATATTGGCCCGCTGGTCGAGTGGCACCCGCTCTTCCCGGAAGGCGTGAATGTCGGTTTTGCGCAGGTCATTGACCGCGAAACGATCCGCCTGCGGGTCTGGGAACGCGGCGCCGGACTGACCAAGGCCTGCGGCACGGGCGCGTGTGCAGCGCTTGTCTGCGCCGCCCGCGCGGGAAAGACAGAACGCCGCGCAAAACTGATCCTCGATGGCGGCGAACTCATCATTCATTGGCAGGAATCCGATGATCACGTTCTGATGACCGGCCCCGTCGAGCTGGAGATGAGCTTCGAGGTCTGAGGCGCATCCCTTGATCTTTCGGTCATTCGGCGCGACATCCGCCCGGAAACACCGTCATGACAGATGAAACGCCCACCCGGACCCGCTCGCAGGTCATCACGCTAGGCTGCCGCCTCAACTCTTATGAGTCTGAGGTGATGCGCGGTCATGCAGATTCTGCAGGGCTAGATGATGCGATTATCGTCAACACATGCGCCGTAACCTCCGAAGCCGTGCGCACCGCGCGCCAGACGATCCGCCGGGCAAAGAAGGACAATCCCGACGCCCGAATTATCGTGACAGGCTGCGCAGCCCAGATCGACCCTGGCGAGTTTGCCGCCATGCCGGAAGTCGACCGCGTCATCGGCAACCATGAGAAGATGCAGGCCGAGACCTGGGCCGGGCGTGCGATCACCCATGGCGAGGAGAAGATCCTCGTCAACGACATCATGTCGGTAAAGGAAACCGCCGCCCACCTGATTGACGGCATGGAGGGCCGGGCGCGCGCCTATGTGCAGGTCCAGAATGGCTGCGACCATCGCTGCACCTTCTGCATCATCCCCTATGGCCGGGGCAATTCCCGTTCGGTTCCGGCGGGGGAAGTCGTGCAGATGATCCGACGTCTTGTCGAGACCGGACACTATGAAATCGTGCTGACGGGGGTCGACCTTACAAGCTGGGGCGCTGACCTGCCCGGACAGCCGCAGCTCGGCAATCTCGTCCAGCGCATCCTCAAGCTGGTGCCGGAGCTGAAGCAACTGCGAATCTCATCCATCGATGCAATCGAGATTGACGACGCCCTGTTCGAAACCATGGCTGAACCGCGCCTCGCGCCTTTCATGCACCTGTCCCTGCAACACGGCGACAATCTCATCCTCAAGCGAATGAAGCGACGGCACTCACGCGAGCAGGCAATAGAGCTCGCACACACGCTGCGCTCGATCAGGCCGGACATGGCGCTTGGCGCAGACATCATCGCTGGATTCCCGACAGAAACCGAAGAGCATTTCCAAAACTCAGTGCGCCTCGTCGAGGATTGCGGCTTGTCCTTCCTGCATGTCTTTCCCTATAGCCCGCGCCCCGGTACGCCAGCTGCGCGGATGCCACAGCTGCAAAAAACCCTCATAAAGGAGCGGGCTGCGCGCCTGCGGGCGGTCGGCGCGGATGCGCTTTCAAAGCATCTGGAGCTGCATGTCGGCAGAACGCTTGAAGTTCTGGTCGAACAGCAAACCAATGGCCGCCTCAGCGACTTTTCCCAGGTCGCACTGGAAGGCTTTGACACGCTTGAGGCTGGACGACCGGTTCTGGCGCGGATAGTCGCTCAGGACGGCAAGAAACTGATCGGGGCCCCTGTATGATCCTCTGGTTCGGCAAGAAGAAGAAAAAACAAGAGCTACAGGACGCCGGCGCTGCCATGCCGGAACCAGAGCTGAGCGCCGAGGAAATCGCCGCAAAGGAGGCCGCCGAAAAAGCCGAGGCTGAACGAAAGGCCGCTGAGCAGGCCGAAATCGAACGCAAGGTCGCTGAAGCAAACCGTGCCTGGGAAGAACGCCAGAAACGCGAACGCGAGGAAGCCGCCGCTGAAGCCGCACGCCTTGAAGAAGAAGCCCGCCGCGCTGAAGAGGCACGAGAGGCCGCTCGAAAGGCTGCTGAAGCTGCGAGGCAAAAGGCGGCGGAAGACGAAGCCGCACGACAGGACGCCGAACGCGCCGAAGCCGAAGCCAGACGCCTTGAGGAAGAGGCCGAGCGCGCCCGCAAGCTCGAAGCCGAAAGACAGGCCGCACGCGAGAAGGCTGACGCTGAGCTGAAGCTTCTGGAAGAGCGTCGCCGCGCCGAGCAGGCCCGCGAAGAAGCGCGGCTGAAGAAGGAAGCTGAAGAGGCCGAGGCCCGCCGCAAGGAAGAAGAACGCCAGGCCGCCATTGCGCGCGGAGAGCCCGACCCTTATGCCGAAATCCGCTCCCCCGGCTTCTTCGGAAAGCTGTCAGGCGGACTGTCGAAATCCTCTTCCAAGCTCGGCACCAGCCTCACCGGCATGTTCGGCGGCCGCAAGCTTGATGACGACGCTCTCGAAGACCTGGAAGACCTTCTCATTACCTCCGACATGGGCGCCAAAGTCGCGTCGCGCATTGCGACCAATCTCGGAAAAACACGTTTCGACAAGGACATAACCGACGACGAAATCCGTTTGGCGCTCGCGCAGGAGATCGAGACCATCATGAAGCCGCGCGAGCAGGTGGTGGATTTCGCGGACGGACCTCGCCCGCGCATCGTCCTATTTGTCGGCGTAAACGGCTCCGGCAAGACGACGACGATCGGCAAGATTGCGTCCAAGCTGAAGGAGCAGGGCGCGAAGGCGCTGCTTGTGGCCGGGGACACGTTCCGCGCTGCCGCGATTGAACAACTGACCGTCTGGGGGGAACGGGCCGGGATTCCGGTCCTCTCCAAGCCGACAGGCGCCGATGCAGCCGGTCTCGTCTATGAAGCGATTGAAAAAGCCAAGGCGGAAGATCTCGACCTGGTGCTCGTCGATACGGCGGGGCGACTGCAGAACAAGGCCGAGCTGATGTCGGAGCTTGCAAAGATTGTCCGTGTGACACGCAAGCTCGACCCGGACGCGCCTCATGACGTAATCCTCGTTCTCGATGCGACTGTCGGCCAGAACGCGCTGAGCCAGGTTGAGGCCTTCCGGCACACGGCTGAAGTCTCAGGCATTGTCATGACAAAGCTCGATGGCACGGCCAAGGGCGGCGTCCTGGTGGCGGTCGCAGAGGCCCATGACCTGCCGATTCACTTCGTGGGCGTGGGCGAAAAAGCCGAGGATCTTCAACCCTTTAGCGCAAGCGCCTATGCAAAGGCCCTGGTCGGCCTCGAGGAAAAGGTTTGACTGGCACCGACAAGACCGCCCTGCGTGCTGACATGAAGCTGCTGCGTGAGGAAGCGCATGCGCGTGACCCGGATGCCGGCGAGACGCTGGCGGGGAAGTTTCCGCTTAAACTGCTCGAACGGTATGGCCCGATTGTCAGTGGCTACTGGCCGATTGGCAGTGAAATAGACCCCCTCCCCCTGATGGAAAAACTGGCGGGGGCGGGCGCAAAACTGGCACTTCCGCGCGTCGAGGATGATGGCGAAATGAGCTTCCGGCTCTGGTCGCCGGGCGAGCCTCTCGAAGAGCGCCCCTTCGGCCTAAAAGAGCCTCTGGAGTCGGCCCCGAGGACCCAGCCGACGCTTGTCCTTGTGCCACTACTGGCCTTCGACAAGATGGGTAACAGGCTCGGTTATGGCAAGGGTCACTATGACCGCACCCTGCTGCAGATACGACAGGATGGGCGGGTGTTCGCCTGCGGGCTTGGCTTCTATGTGCAGATGCTCGACGAGCTTGCCGCCGAGCCACATGACCAGCCGCTGGACTGGGCGATGACGGAACGAGGCTCGGTTCCGATCTTCATGATGCGGGCCTTTGCGGGCGATGATGGATCAGATGGCGGGCCGAGCGCTGCCTGAGCCGGAAACACCCGTCCAGAAACAGTCCAAACACCGTCCAGAAGCCGTCTAGAACCGGTCCAGAAGCCGTTCGAGGTAGTTGCGCTCTTCTTCATCGGCGGTGTCGCCATAACGCCGGCGGAGTTCTTCGAGAATGTCCTTGGCACGCTGGCGCTCGGCCTCGTCGGGAATGTCGACATTCCGTCCATCCGCCACGCCGCCCATCGGACGCCCGAACGGGTCTGTTTGCTGGGACTGGTCACCATATTCATCGCCGAGGCGTTCGCGGCGCAGTTCATCGAGCGCACCTGCGAGCTGCTGGGCAAGGTCACGCAACTGTTCGGTGGCTTCATCCTGATTGCGCTGGGCGCGCATGGTGTTGCCATCGCGGAGCGCTTCAGCCGCGCGGCGTTGTGATCGCTCGATCGCGTTCAGAATGTCCTCGTCAACGCCGGCGAAACCTTCAGCGTCTTCGCCATCCTCCCCGCTGCCCCGACCTTCTTCTTCGAGACGGCGCTGAAGGTCCTCGACCAGATCACCAAGTCCATCCTGACGGTCTGCAAGGCTGGTGCCTTCGCCCTCGCCTTCACCCTCTTCGCCATTCGGCTGTTGTCCGCGCTGGCCGCGCTCACCGCGTTCTTCGGCCATGGTGTCGTCATTCAGCTCGCGCTGTTCACGCAGAAGGTCGGAGAGTTCGCGCAGCGTATCTGTCAGTTCGCGCTCTTCCTGCGGGACATCCTCATCGTTCTCGCCCTGCTCTCCCGGCATGCCGGGCAAGCCATCGCCGCTGCCACTGCCCTGCTGGAATTGCAGATTCTCGAGCATGTTGGTGATATCGGCGAGAAGCTGGCGCGCCTGATCGGTCGCCCCGGTCTCGGTCAGGTCAGACAGCGCATCGAGCATGTCCGCAAAATCCGATCCGCCCAGACCCGAACCACCCCCACTCTGCGCGCTGTCAGTATCCTCCGCCGGGGCCTCCAGCCCATTTGCGAGCGCCTCGGCCATGCGGGCTGCAAGATAGTTCTGGGCGGCCTGCTTGAAGGCTTCGAGACGGCGCTGGATTTCAGCTTCCGACGCCCCGTCCCGCAGGGCCTCTTCGAGCGCGCGGCGGGCCGCCTGCAGGGCGCGCAAGGCGTCGGCAGCGCTGCCATACTCGGCGCGCAGGGCAAGCGACCAGAGGAGCGGCTCGGTTGTGTCAGCCTCGTCGGATGATGACGCCGATTGCAGGATCGCATCGGCATGGCGAAGGCCGAAATAGATGCTGACATCCTCAAAATAGCCCGGCGCCTCATAGGTCACCGCCTCGATCATGCGAGAGGCGCGCTGGATTCCTGGTGGCGCTGCGGAAATACGCTGTGTCGCAGCGGTGAAAACCGCGCCAGATTCCAGCGCTTCCTCATTCGCCAGAGCCGCGTACTCGCCATCTTCGCGTAGCACAGTGACGCGAATGTCCTGAATCGCGCGGGCCAGCGGCTGCAGGAGAAGTTTCTCCGGCACGACGAAAGTCACCACTTCGCTATAGCCGACCTGACCGGCCCCATCCGTCGCGCGAAGGCGTGCATCCACCTGAAGGCCGGCCCAGCGGTGACGGGTGAGGTCGAGCGATGTCATTTCCTCGGCGGTCTTCGGCGCAATACCTGGCAGCTGGACGGGCACGGTGTCCGGAGTAGCCGTCAGTCCGTCGTCCGTTCGCAACATGACAAGCTCGAGCGTTTCAACCCCGTAATCGTCTGAAACCTTCCAGCCGAATTCAGTCTGGTCGGTCGGCGTGAGTTCGGGATTGGACACCCACTCAACCTCGGGAGGCGCATCGGGTGAGGCGCGGACCTGCCAGTTAGCGCGGTCGCCCCACCATCTCACGCGGATGTCGCTGTCCGCCATGATCGTGCCTTTGGCCTCGAAGGCGCCTTCGGGCGTTTCCTCGAAAGCGATTGTCTGACGATCGTCAGCCGACTGAATGCGCAGCTTCGGCGCGGACGGTGCCTGCGCCCGGACGGTAATTTCCGAACCGGCCGGAACGCGGATCGTTTCCTGGTCACTTGTCAGGAAGACGGGTGGGCGACCGGTATGCGGCGGCGGCGTAATCCAGGCTTCGATGCGGATTGTCTCGGCCCCGAACAGGCTGCCGAAATCTGGCGAAAAGGCGCGCTGCAGCCGCTCGCCAGCCACAGTCCATGTCATGGCCAGCAGGAGCGCCAGCACTGTCGGCACAAGATAGCGCAGATAAAGCGGGTCAAAGCGCTTCCACTGCGCCGCGAAACTCGGGACGTTGAGACGTCTGGCGGCATCGGTGAGGCGGGTTTCATGGGCGCGCCAGAGGGCGACGCCCGCAACATCCGGTCGTGATGGCCGGTCGCTGAGCATGGCGAGCGGCCGCAAATCCGACTGGCGGTCCAGAAGCTCGATGGCTTCGCTTCGCGTCGGGCCCGAGAAACGGGCCCAGCCGAGAATCCCGGACACGACCGAGGCGATCACAAAGATAATCAGCGCCAGCGACGCAAACTTTTCAGTTGCTGTATCGAGCAGACCCGACAGGGCAATGAAAAGAAATGTCGAAACGAGGATCAGATAGGGCCAGAACGCCTTTGCCGCATACAGTCTCCACAGCGCGCTGCGGGTTCGCGCTATCTTGGACTGCACACTAGGGATGCGTTTCAGCTCAGCCAATCAGGGGTTGTCTCCAGCGCAATCATCTCATCAAAACTCGGGCGGCGGCGCACGACGGAGAACTTGTCTCCATTCACCAGCACTTCTGCCACTAATGGTCTTGCATTGTATTGCGACGAAAGCGCGGCACCATAGGCCCCCGCTGACATTATCGCGATCCGGTCACCCTGTTCCATTACGGGCATGGTGCGCTCAGCAGCGAATTTGTCGGTCGATTCGCAAATCGGACCGACCACGTCATAGGTTTTGGTCTCACCGCTCGCGCCGCGCTCGCGCAGAGGCATGAACTCATGATGTGCCTGATAGAGCGCGGGTCGCATCAGATCATTCATGCCAGCGTCAACGATGAGGAACGTCCGCTCCGGCGCAGGCTTGATATAGAGCGCTTCGGTCACCATTACGCCAGCATTTCCGGCGATCACACGGCCCGGCTCAAGGATGACCTGAAGGCCAAGCCCTTCGGTTACATCGCGGATCATATTGGCATATTCAGCCGGAGGCGGCGGGCTGTCGGTGTCGCGATAGGGGATACCCAGACCACCCCCCACATCGACGCGGCTGATCGAATGGCCTTTCTCGCGCAGGCGCTTGATCAGCGATACGACCCGCTCAAACGCGGCCCGCATCGGCGCAATCTGGTCGATCTGGGAGCCGATGTGAACGTCCACACCGACAGCTTCGACGCCTGCAGTCGCGGCGATCTGGTCATATGCCTTTTCCGCGTCATCCCATGGCACGCCGAACTTGTCGCCCGCCTTGCCGGTCGAGATGTTCGGATGGCCGCCTGCGGCCACATCAGGGTTCACACGGACGGCGACATAGGCTGTCCTGCCAAGCGCCTGGGCTTCCTCGGCCAGCACAGACAGCTCTGCCGAGCTTTCAATGTTGAACTGGTGAATGCCTTCGCCGAGCCCCAGGCGGATCTCCTCGCGCGTCTTGCCGACGCCCGAGAAGACGATTTTCGAGGCCGGAATTCCTGCAGCGCGAGCCCGCTTCAGCTCGCCGCCACTCACCACATCCGCGCCGCAGCCTTCCGCCGCGAGGGTTTTCAGGACGCCGAGATTGCCGTTGGCCTTTACCGAATAGGCGATGAGGCAGTCCATGCCCTCGAACGCCTCACCGATCACGCGCGCATGGCGACGGAAGGTGGCGGATGAATAGACATATACAGGGGTTCCGACAGCGTCGGCAATGTCGTCAAGGCTGACGTCTTCGCAATGAAGACGTCCGTTGCGGTAGTGAAAATGGTGCACGAGGTGTCAGGTCCTAGCCGGCCGGGATATCGCCGAGCTCATCCTCACCGACTTCAGCGGCTGGGTCTGGCTTCGGGATTTCTCCACCGAGTGAGTTGTAATATGCGGTGTCGGCCGGCCGCTCGGGCGCAAGCGCAAATTCGACCGGTACGTCGACAGGCGTCTGTGCTTCCTCGCTCGGCGGCTCTGAAAAGATCGGCGGCGGGCGTTGCAGGTCGCCGCGAATTCCGCAGCCACCAAGAATGCCGGTCAGGGCGATACCCGTTGCGAAAAGGATCGATGTCTTCATGCCGTCTTAAGTCTCCAGGCCGAGGCGCTTTTTCCATTGTTCCACCTGCTCGCTGACGCGTTCAGGCGACGTGCCGCCATAGGACCGGCGGCTCGCTGCAGATGCCTCTACGCTTAGCACGGAAAATACGTCTTCTGTAAGGCGCGGTTCGACAGTCTGCATGGTTTGTAATGGCAGCGCCGCGAGATCGCTGCCCTCTGCTTCTGCAATGGCTACGATGCGGCCAGTAACATGATGTGCGTCGCGGAATGGCATCTTCAGCTCGCGCACCAGGAAGTCTGCAAGGTCGGTCGCGGTCGAGAAGCCCTTCGCGGCAGCGGCCCGCATGGCGTCCGGGTTGAAGCTCATTGTCTCGATCATGCCGGTCATCGCCTTCACGCTGAGGCCGAATGTATCGAACGCCTCGAAGGTCAGGCGCTTGTCGTCCTGCAGGTCCTTCGCATAGGCAAGCGGAAGCGCCTTGACCGCGCCCTGCAGGCTCGCGAACTGGCCAGCGATCAGCGCGGCCTTGGCGCGGATCAGCTCAGCCGCGTCCGGGTTGCGCTTTTGCGGCATGATCGACGAACCGGTCGACCAGGCATCGGAGAGCTTGGCGAAGCTGAACTGGGCGCTTGTCCAGAGAACGATCTCTTCGGCCAGACGCGAAAGATGGGTCGCGGCAATCGCCAGGGCGGACAGGGCTTCCAACGCGAAGTCCCGCGCCGACACCGCATCGAGCGAGTTTGCCATCGGCCGGTCAAAGCCCAGCGCTTCAGCGGTCGCATCGCGGTCAATCGGAAACCCTGTGCCGGCAAGCGCAGCCGCCCCCAGCGGCGATTCGTTGAGGCGTTTTGCGGCATCGTGGCAGCGGCCCTTGTCGCGCTCGATCATCTCGACATAGGCGAGAAGATGGTGGCCGAGCGTGACGGGCTGGGCGGTCTGCAGATGGGTGAAGCCCGGCATCACCGTGCCAGCATTCTCACCCGCACGGGCGACCAGCGCCTTCTGCAGGGCGCGAAGCGCAATCTGAGCTTCGCTGAGCGCGCCGCGCGTCCACAGGCGGAAATCGGTAACGACCTGGTCATTGCGCGAACGGGCGGTGTGAAGGCGCCCTGCCGGCTCACCGATCAGCTCCTTCAGGCGCGCCTCGACATTCATGTGAATGTCTTCGAGCTCAACGCGGTAGGGGAAGGTTCCGGCCTCAACCTCCTCCAGCACCTTGTCGAGACCGGACTGGATCGCCTCATTGTCGGCCTCGGAAATGATCCCGCACTCGGCCAGCATGTCTGCATGAGCGCGGCTGCCCGCGACGTCCTGCAGGGCCATACGCCTGTCGACATCGATCGAGGCATTGATCGATTGCATGATGTCGGTAGGCTGCGCGGCAAAGCGTCCCCCCCACATTTGCTGGCCCTGGCTTTTCTTATCCACCATATGTGCAGTCCCATCGAATGGAGTGACCCATGCCCCGTACCCTGAAGTTTGCGATACTGGCCATGATCATCGGATTGGTCGTTGTCGTGTCTTTTGCATTGCTGAGCGCGACTTCCAAGGGTGGAAGTTCCGATCCGATCGAGAAACTTGCAACGGGCAGCCTTGCCAAGCTCGACACAAGCAGGAAAGGCGCTGTCATTTCACAGGCAAAGTTCGAAGGCCCCGATGGCCGCGAAGCGAGCCTTTCAGACTTCGGGGGCAAGACCACGCTCGTCAATTTCTGGGCAACCTGGTGCGGGCCCTGCGAGCGTGAAATGCCGTCACTGGCTGCGCTGGAGACCCAGAAGGGCGGAGACAATTTCCAAGTCATCGCGATCAGCGTCGATGCAACCGAGGACAAGGATTATGCGATCCAGCGCCTTGAGGAGCTGACCGGCGGCGTGCTCGATTTCTACTTCGCCCCGCCGGAGAAATGGGAAGTGGTCTATGACAGTAGCGCCCGCGGCTTCCCGACAACCGTCATCTATGACGAGGACGGTGTCGAGATCGCCCGGCTTGCTGGCGAAGCCGACTGGAATTCCTATGAGGCCGCGGCGCTCGTCGACGCGATCACCAATTAACGGATCGCCGACAGCTCCAGTTGAACGCGGGAGATCTGGGCTGCAACCTGATCAACCGGTGCGGGGGTGGAGTCTGCCAGCGGCGCGCCAGACCAGACGGCCTTGAGCACATCCAGCTCCGTGCGCACTGCCTCGCCCTCCGGGCCTTCGAGGTCAGCGGCATAATCCTGCGCGACGGTGACAAAACCATAGGCGTCCTGGAATTCGCCGGCATTGACGATCTCGCCGTCAACGACACCGACCCGGTATTCAGCCAGCGTCGTATCCATCAGGAAGTTGAGAATTTCCTTGCTGGACCCACCGGCCTTGTCTGCAAGCATGGCGAGGTTTTCTTCGGCGGCTGTGAGATCTGATTCGATTTCAGATGATGCCGTCCCGGCTTCGAGCGCCGCGGAGATCCGCTCAAACAGTGGTGCGTCGAAACCAAGCTCGTCGAGGCCTTCGCGTTCGCTTGCATGAGTTTCGGAGACAGGGTGGAGCAGGTGCGGGGCGGCCTGTTCAGGTGCGCCGGCACGGTACAGTGCGAGACCGGCTTCAACATGGCCGCGCATGAATGCGAGACGGTTTTCGGTCGGCAATGTATCCATGCCGTGACCGGCTTCACCACCTTCGCCTTCGCCGCCTTCGCCTTCTCCGGCATAGGCCGCGCCCTCGCCTTCACCTTCTCCCGCATAGGACGTGGATTCACCGGCTTCGCCAATGGCTGCGGCCTCTCCCTCTGCAGCTTCTCCCTCACCGCCTTCGCCACTGCATGCTGCGAGCGAGGTTGATCCGATCAGGGCAGCCGCCAGCCCGAAGCGGACGAGATTGCGGGGTGTGAAAGACATAGATGACTCCGGTGCTATGCAGTAATGACAAGTGCAGCCTCATCGACTACTGCAAATCATTCTCATACTCAACCGGAAACCCCATGTTCCTTACGATACCTGGCATCCTCAGCAAGACTGACGTCAAACGCGTGCTTGAGAAAGCCGGGGCGCTTGACTGGCGTGACGGCCGCGAGACCGCTGGTCGGACGGCCCGCGCTGTGAAGTCGAACCTGCAGGCCGACCTCAAATCGGAGGCCGGCCAGAGCCTGCACGATTTCCTGATGTCTGCCATCTCGGCCGATGCGACGATGAAAGCCATGGCGCGGCCCAAGCGATATTCGCGCCTCCTGCTCAGCCGCACCGAGGGAGGCGGCCATTACGGCTTTCATGTCGACAATGCGCTGATGTCCACCGATGGACGCCAGATGCGCACAGACCTGTCCTTCACCCTGTTCCTGAGCGCACCTGAAACTTATGAGGGCGGCGAATTACACCTGCTGACCGCAGCGGGCGATTTCATGGCCAAACCCGAGGCGGGGACGATGATCCTGTATCCGTCCGGGGCGATCCATCAGGTGAAACCGGTCACGAAAGGCTCACGCATAGCGTGTGTCGGATGGATCGAAAGCCGGATCCAGCGCGCCGATCAGCGCGAGATCCTGTTCGATCTCGAAAGCACTCGCGCGGCCCTGCCAAAGGGGACGCGGGAACAGAAACTCATCCTCGACAAGACGATTTCCAATCTCATCCGGATGTGGGCGAGCTAGGATTTCAGCTCGAACACGAAAAGCAGCGTTTGCTGATCCTTGCTGAAATTGTCATCCGCAATCAGGAAGATCCGCGTCGGGCCGGCGGAGGTGTCGACGGCGATGCCCTCGAAATTATCCACCGTCAGCGGCCTCTGCAGCCTGGCAAGGACGCGCGTGCCGGCCTCATCAGACTGTCGGACATAGATCGTATTGCCGGTGAGCGGATTATAGGCCCGCTGCAGGCTGAACAGGCCAGCTGGCGAAGTGTCCATGCCGACGAGCGGCACGCCGCTCGTTTCCAGCCAGGAGTCGCGCGCAAAGAGCGCATCGCCACGCTCGGAAATGGTCGCGACAGGTCCCTTTCCATTGATCACGGTCTCAAGGCCAACCGACAGCTTGTCGCCGTCCAGCGCCAGGGCCTCGGCACCGGCATTGCCCCTTATGGACTGGCCGAGTGTCTGCGGGCGCGAGCCAATGTCCGCGACCTTGATGCCGCGCGCATTCGCCCCGCAGAGATCGTAATTGAAGGCGAGGACCCTGTGATTGCGCTCGAAGCTGACCAGCGCGACACCGTCGCGATAGGCGAGACCTTCAGCGTCCGCATCTTCCTTGCCGGAGACGATATCGCCATTGGCGTCCTGCATGAAGGCAATGGAGGCCTGACCGGTCGGCTGCAGGCCAGCCTGGTCAAAGCCAATGCGGACGAAAGCGCCGCTGTCAGACACGGCGAGGAGGTCGCCGTCCGGCAGGACATCGAGACCTGACAGCCCGCCAAAGGACGCCACCGCCGAGGACAAGGCCCAGCCGCCCCTGAACTCCAGTCCCTTCAGGGCTTCGGCAACGTCTTCTGCATCGCCGAGCGCGACGGGCTCGACGTCGATAAGTGTCGAGATCTCAAATCCGCGCTGGTCGCCATTGGGGCATGACTGCGTTTGCAGCGCCGACAGCCTGTCAGAGAACGACCAGAGCGCCGCATTCTCCAATGATATGGCGGGATCGGGCGAGGATGCCCGGCACGCTGCAGCGAGCAGAAGCGCGCCGAAAATCCATCTGGGTGTCTGCATCGTCCAGCCCTCGCCGACATTCATGGTCCTGACGATCTTGCCTCAGGATTTCGACGCTTTGCGGGCAACTTCCTGAAAACTTGTTGTCTTCACATCGCGGCTGGAAACCTTGCTGCCATAGCGGGGGCCGCCGGGGCTGGTGGTTGAGACGCCGCCAAAGCTGCGGGACTCGCCGCGAAGCGGTGGCACAACCATGGCGGACGGCTCCGGCGCGTTCCCCTTCTCGTCAAAAAGGCTGGCCAGCTGTTCCGTCATGGCGCCGCCGAGCTGTTCGGCATCGACGATGGTCACAGCGCGGCGATAATAACGGGTGACATCGTGGCCGATGCCGATGGCGATCAGCTCGACCGGGCTGCGGCCTTCGATCTCGGCGATGACCTGGCGCAGATGCCGCTCAAGATAGTTGCCGACATTGACGGACAGGGTGGAATCATCCACCGGCGCGCCATCGGAAATCACCATCAGGATCTTGCGCTGTTCGGGCCGGCCGAGAATGCGCTCATGCGCCCAGAGCAGGGCTTCGCCGTCAATATTCTCTTTCAACAGACCCTCGCGCATCATCAGGCCGAGATTGCGGCGGGCGCGGCGCCATGGGGCGTCGGCGGACTTGTAGATTATGTGGCGCAAATCATTGAGCCGGCCCGGGCCAGCGGGCTTGTTCGCCTTCACCCAGTCCTCGCGCGCAAGACCGCCCTTCCAGGCCTTTGTCGTGAAGCCGAGAATCTCGACTTTCACGCCGCAGCGCTCCAGCGTGCGGGCCAGGATGTCGGCGCAGAGGGCGGCCACCATGATGGGCCGGCCTCGCATGGAGCCGGAATTGTCGAGCAGCAGCGTCACGACCGTATCGCGAAATTCGCTGTCGTCTTCCTGCTTGAAAGAAAGCGGCGCTGTCGGATCCGTGATGACGCGGGTGAGGCGGGCCGTGTCGAGCACCCCTTCTTCCAGATCGAAGGACCAGGACCGGTTCTGCTGCGCCATGAGGCGGCGCTGCAGCCTGTTCGCGAGCTTCGAGACGGCGCCCTGCAAGGCCTGCAACTGATGATCGAGATAGGCGCGAAGCCGGGTCAGTTCTTCTGCGTCGCAGAGATCTGCGGCATTGGCGATCTCGTCATGCGCCTTGGTGAAGACGCGGTAGACGAAATCCGCCTTGTCGTCGCCTTCGCGGAAGTTCGGCCGGAGTGGCTTTGAGCCATCATCGGTCTCGTCGACATCATCATCGCCTTCGGATTCGGCGTCCGCATCGACACTGACATTGGTTTCTTCGCCTTCGACGTCATCGCTGTCGCCGGCCTCCATCTCTTCCATGGAGCTGCCGTCCGTGTCGTCGCCAGCGTCGGGGTCATCGCTCGCAGCGGACTGCTCGTCCTGCTCGCTTTCCTCTTCGGTTTCGGACTCGTCGTCGGCTTCCTCGCCCGACTCGTCGCCGGCTGTCAGGTCCTTGATGAGCTGCTGGACGGTTTTTGCGAATTCGCGCTGGTCGCTAAGTTGCTCGATCAGCTTTTCGAGCGTGTCACCGCCGCGCTCATTGACTTCTTCACGCCAGAGGGATGCGATGCCTTCAGCTTCCGGGGGCAGGGGCCGACCGGTCAGCTTCTCGCGCAGCAGGAATTCGAGTGCTGGCGCTATGGGCGCGTCTGTCCGGTCCTGCATCCTTGAATAGCCGGCCTTCTCGCAGCGGGCCGAAAGCGCCGCATCAAGATTGCGCGCCGTGCCGTCCATGGCACGCGAGCCGATGGATTCGATCCGGGCGCGTTCTGCCGCTTCATAGACCTGACGCGCCATCTCGCCCGAGGGACGTTCGGCGCTATGGGTGACGGGGTCGTGGTGCGCCATGCGCAGGGCGAGCGCATCGGCCTCGCCGCGAGCGCGGGCGGCCTGCGCCGGGGACAGTTCACGCGGCGGGGTCTGCAGGATAAGGCGGCCATCTTCGGCGCGGCCCGCTTCGGCGCTGAACGAGGTTTCGACGTCACGCGCCTGGCTCATCGCCTTTGCGGTTGCCGCAAGCGCCTGCTTGAAAAGTTCGAAAGGCGTGTCGTCCGTCTTGGCCATGCTGCTGACATAGCGCTTAAGTCGGCCGATGCGAAGAGCCGAGAGCGGCTTGATTGCAACTCACCCAACGTCACGGTCTCGCCCGAAGCAATGTCATCGGTTCTTGCTGCTCTGGCGCCGCTTTGGGGCATCCGGCGCTTCGTGGTAGTATGCAGGCTGCGTCGTGAGGGGACGGAACAATGAAACATGCACTCTGGCTGCCCGCTATGGTGGGCTCGGCGGCATTTGCCGCAACGGCCTGGAGCTTTGGCGGTGAAGACATTGCGCGGGGCAATCCCTGGCATCACGAAAACATCACCTATCGCGCACTGACCGGAACAGACGCGCCCTATGACAATCCCCCGGTGAAGTTTTCGAACAGCGCCGCTGAGGCTATCGCCTGGCATGCCGACTACATCGATTCATACCTCTACAATCCGGTCTTCTGGCTGGAAGGCGCCGTCGATGGGTTCCGGGCCGAGGATGGGGAATATGAATCCTCTGTCTACCGGCGTACGAAGGCTGCCCTTGTCGGCTTCCATGACCTCGCCAAGCTCCACTTCGACGACACGTTTTCCAATAGCGGCCTGCAATCCAACTGGGAACGCTATGCAATGGGCACGCTGATTGGGCTGGTCTGGGCCTCGGAGCTTCCAGAGGATGAGGGTATCGCCGCCGGGCATCACATCCTTGGCGTATCCTTCCATGCCGTGCAGGATTTCTACTCCCATTCGAGCTGGGAATCGGGCACGCGCAATCGTTGCCTCACCTATTTCGAAACGCCCAGGGAAACCCGGGACGGTTTGCCGCTCTTTGCCGGCGCTTATGAAAAGCCCCTTTCAGGCGCACCGGCCCATCACGGTGCCTATTCGCTCTCCTGCTCAATCCTGCGGGGGGATAATATGGATTCGGCGCTGGGGACGCTGTGCAGCGGCCTGTCCCCCATCCAGAATACCAGCATGTGCGACAAGTTCAGAGCCTGTTCCGGCGCCCAGCAGGTGATCGCACGCCTCGAGGATCCGATCACTGACGGGCAGACAACGATCTGGACCAACCCGCCGGGCATCGCCCTGGACAATACGGCGCTGGCGCGCGCGCAGGCACCCAATCGCAGTCTGACCGGAGAGGATGGGCGTTTTCTCGATGGGCGCGATGGCCTTCACTTTCCAGAAGACCGGTGCTCGGACATCGTTGCTTCTGAAGGGGGCACAGTCTGCCGGGACGGCGTAGACGGCGATCTTGTCTTTGCGGGCGCAAAGGACCTCGCCATTCGTGCCACCATGGAATGGGCCGACTATCTCGAGATCCAGATGAACCAGCTCGGCAAGGGCGACTACTGGAACAGGCTGAAAAGCAGCGCGTCATCTCCTCCCCGCCGCTTCGAACAGTTCGAGGACTTCTCGAAGCTGCCCTACCAGTTCCTCGCCGCTGGCGACTATCCAGTCGGCAACCCGCGCCGCAACCTTGAGGAACCTGCCTCTGCCGCGCGCGGATGGTTCCTGCGCCTTCGCATCAAGACGGCGGACGAGTTTGGAGCCGGAACGGACGCCGATATCTATGCCCGCGTCACAATGCCGGATGGCACGCGCGAAGTACTGCTTGATTACCTGCCCACCGATGACAAGGAAGGGCGCACAACAAACCGTCTGCTCGTCTACAATGACTTTGAGCGCGGCGATGATGACGTCTACACCATCGGCCCGTTTCGCGATCGCCCCATTTCGGTATCGCTGCGCAATGAATCGGCGGGCTTTACAGATGTCCTGGAAGCGCTGGCAACAGACTTTTCCAATGGCATCAGCGAAACCCTGACGGATGCCAGACGCCTGCTCATCAGTGTGGTGGGCGGCAATGCAGATCTCGTTGGGTCGCGGAATGTGAATTACACGGCCGAGCGGCTGAAAGCCCGCCTTGGCAGCGGCCAGTTCACCGATTCTCTGGAAGTGAATGGCGGCGATGAAGGCCATCATGCCGTGCACTTTTCGGTGCGTGACCGCGCCTCGGTGCTCACCGAAGATGAGCGGGAAGATGGCTGGATCGCGGTCGAGATACGGCTCACAAAACTGCGGACCATCAAGGAATCCGTGCTGGATCGCGGGTCCAATTCCGATGAGCCCTTCGTGATCTTCCACATTGCGCCGCTAAACGGGCTGCAGGATCAGTCTCACACCTATCTCTCGCCACCCTTCGAGGACATGGATGATGACGAGGAAGAACCCTTTCCCTCCAATAGTGAAACGCGACGCACCGTAAAATTGCCGCCGGAAGGCATCCTCGTCGTTTCGACCGCAATCTATGAAAGCGACGATGAAAACCTGAATGATCGGCGCGAACTGATGACCAAATTCGTGACCGGCATGGATACGGCCACGCAGCGCCCTGCCGCCGAATTCACCGATGCCCTCGGCCGTTCCATTGCCGAGGACTGGACGGTCGCGTCGCTAGAAGCCTACGCCTTCCATCGCAGCGCCCATCCCCTCGCCGGGCCCGTCCTGAAGGCGACAGATGTCGGCGAAATCGATGGCGGGGAAACAAGCCGCGAATTCGAGCTCGACTGGAGCCAGCTGACCGACTTCGCCGCCGCTGACGTGCAGCCGGTGCTCGACCTTGAACGCCCCATGCCCGATGCCCGAACGCTTCTGGAAGGCACATGGCACTCGAACAAGTATCGATGCGGCGCGGAAATCCCTTATGTCGGTGTCGAGATCGGCTTGAAATCAGACGAGGAATTGCGCGACGTCATCGCCGTGAAGACGCAAGCTGAGGGTGATGAATGCATCAATGAAACCAGCGGCGAGGAGGGCCAGACCTTCCGCGGCCATTTCGAGGATGGCACGCTCGTCGGCGAGCGTTTCATCCGGCCGCCACCCGCGCACCGGCCCATGGAATACGATCCTGAAAACCGCGCCCTGGATCGCTTGCCGGACTATGACGACCCTTCGATCCATCCGCTTCTCGGCCTTGAAGGCAACTGGTTTGTGACCTGGATCAATTCGGACGAGCCGCCCGCCATGATAGCGCTGACCAAGGGGGGCGCGCGCAAATGCTGGGACGCAGAGGGTGGCTGCTGGTATCATTTCCAGCGGGACCCCGCGGCCGCCTGGAAAGCCTCCTTCTGGCAACCAGTCAATTCTGGAGCGTCGACGAATTCAGACGCGGTGACGGTCAGCCCAGGCGGCAAGGTCACGGTGGACTGGCCCTATGGGATTCACGGTCACTGGGGCGGCTCTTCGGAACTCTCGGTCGGCACGGGCGCAATGTCCGGTAGCTGGCAATACCGCGAAGACAAGACGGGACCGGAGGTCTGGGCGCGTGTTGGAAGTTCGATCACCGAAGTCGAAGCAGTGAATGCCGAAACAAGCGAGCGCAAGCCGGTTGGTGACCCGGTCACTGTGATGACGGAATGGGCCAGTGAAAACTATTACATGCGAGGGAACCGGTCCGGCATCACCTTGCGCCTATACGGGGCGAACCTCTGGGGTGTCCAGCACATCTTCATGCCGCGTTATCGCGACCTCGAAGTCAGCGGTTATCGCTATATCTGCGAGCAGGACGGCGAGGATGGCTATTCCTCACACAGCAACTGGAAGGTGTGCATGGACCAGGGCGGCGTGCGCGGTCTGGAAGTCCACATGAACGTCTGGTGGAAGGCAACGTCCGGCCCGCACGAGTTGTTCGTGAATGGCGAGCCCATCCCTTTCAACCTGGTGGTCGAGAATGAACCGCTCAGGAAGCCGGAATGGCAGCCCATGAAGATGGAATTCCAGTCCTGCTCGGTCCTCAAGGAAGTTGACCGCGACTGGAACGACCAGCCCTTCACGCTCGTGCGACAGGATTTCCGGCCGCGGGAGGAAAGAGACTAGGCGACGCGGACCATCAGCGCGCTTTCCGGCAGGTCCTCATCGAAGCAGCGCTGATACATCTCGGCGACCAGTGGGCGCTCAAGTTCATCGCACTTGTTGAGGAAGGTCATCCGAAAAGAGTGACCGAGGTCACCAAAAATACGGTAGTTCTCCGCCCAGGTGATCACGGTCCGCGGACTCATCACGGTGGAAATGTCGCCATTCATGAACGCGTTCCGGGTGAGGTCTGCGAGGCGGACCATCTTGGAGAGCAGATCCTTGTCGAGATCGGTCGCCTTGGTCGCGACGATTTCCACTTCGGCGTCATGCTCAAGATAGTTCAGCGTGGTGACGATGCTCCAGCGGTCCATCTGGCCCTGGTTGAGCTGCTGGGTGCCGTGATAGAGGCCCGTCGTATCGCCGAGACCGACCGTGTTGGTCGTCGCGAACAGGCGGAAGAAGGGATTCGGCGAGATGACGCGATTCTGGTCGAGCAGCGTCAGGCGACCAGAGGCCTCCAGAACGCGCTGGATCACGAACATCACATCCGGGCGCCCGGCATCGTATTCGTCAAAACAGATCGCAACGGGGCGTTGCAGGGCCCAGGGCAGGATGCCTTCGCGAAACTCGGTGACCTGGACGCCGTCCTTCAGGACAATCGCATCCTTGCCGACCATGTCGATCCGGCTGACATGGCTGTCGAGGTTGATGCGGATCATCGGCCAGTTGAGACGTGCAGCCACCTGTTCGATATGGGTCGACTTGCCGGTGCCGTGATAGCCCTGCACCATGACGCGGCGATTGTGCTCGAAGCCGGCCAGGAGCGCCAGTGTCGTCTGAGGGTCGAAGCGGTAGGCCTCGTCGACTTCCGGAACGTATTCGGTCTTGTCCTTGAAACCGTGGACGACCATATCCGTATCAATGCCGAACACGTCGCGCACCTTGAGTTCCACAGTCGGTTCCAGACCGTTCAGGGCATCGGTATCGCTGGTCAGGCTCATCGTGTCTCGTCTCCGGCGTCGTCTTCAGTCTTTACAGGTGGGGTTCTAGCACGCGATTGCCATGCGGCTAGTGCGACGCAAGGTCAAGATCATTCGCTGGCCTTCCAGACAATTTCGCCCTGCACGACCGTCATGACGGGTCTGGTGTCCAGAATCTCAGCTTCCGGCACGATCATCAGGTCTCGGTCGAAGACTGTAAAATCTGCCCGCTTGCCAGGCTCGATGGTGCCGAGCTCATCCTCCTGAAAGGCCGCATAGGCGGCAGATGAGGTGAAAAGCCTGAGCGCTTGCTGGCGGGACAATGCCTGCTCCGGGTGCCAGCCCTCTGCATCATTCCCTTCAAGGTCCTTGCGGGCGACAGCGGCATAAAACTCAATCAGCGGTGATCCAACCTCGACCGGCGCATCTGACCCACCTGCGATGACAGCACCCGCATCAAGCAGGCCCTGCCAGGCATATGCACCATCGAGACGGTCCATACCGAGGCGCGCAGGGGCGAATTTGAGGTCACCGATTGCATGAGAGGGCTGCATGGACGCGATAAGGCCAAGCTCGGCTATTCGGGGAATGTCCACCGGATTGACGATCTGCGTATGCTCGATCCGCCAGCGCTTTTCGTTGCCGTAGCCGAGGTCCTCATAAACATCCAGAATACGCCGGTTGGCGAGGTCACCAATGGCGTGGATCGCAAGCTGTACATCCTTTTGCGAAGCGGTTTCCATGAGGGCTCGCAGACGGTCAGGCTCGGTAATGGCGAGACCGCTTGTGTCGGGCCGGTCGGCATAAGGCTCGATGAGCAGCGCCCCGCGAGAACCGAGCGCTCCATCCATGTAAAGCTTGACGGCGCGATTTGTGATCGTGTCGGTTTCAAACGTGCGCCCCGCGGCAAGATCAAACCCGTCATATCCCTGACTCTCCCCGTCAAAGGCATTGTAAAGCCGAAGCGGCATAAACGCCTCGCGATCAAGCTCTGCCAGCAATGGCGCATGTTCTGGCGGCACGCTCATATTGTGGAGGCCGGTCCAGCCGCGTGAAGCGTACACCTCGCCAGCCTTGATATAGGCGCGCCGGATTTCCTCTTCGCTCGGTGCGGCGACCAGCGCCCAGATCGGCGCCATCGCAGTATCCAGAATTATGCCGGTGGCACTGCCGCCCTCATCGCGTTCTATCTTTCCTCCCGCCGGATCGGGCGTATCGGCATCAATGCCGGCAGCTTCCAGCGCTGCGGAACTCGCAACGAGGGCGTGACCATCGGAGCGCTGGAGGATGACAATCCGGTCGCCGACGACCTGATCCAGGTCAGCGGCGGTCGGCATGCGGCCTTCCGGCCAGCCCGTCTCGATCCAGCCGCGCCCGACAATCATCGCATCTTCATCCAGGCCCTCGGCTTCCGCCTCGACGCGGGTCACAAGCTCGGTAATCGAGGCTGTGCCCGTGAGGTCGAGCGACAGCTCGCGCTGACCGATGCCAAGCAGGTGGGCGTGAGCGTCGGTAAAGCCCGGAAACATCACGGCGCTGCCGAGATCGACAATCGTCACCTCATCGTCCGACCAATCCTGGGAAAGCGGCGGCGCGGTACCGATAATCCGTCCATCTGCCCTGACGACAACTGCCTCGACAGTCGCCGGGTCATCAAGGCCCGTATAGATGGTGCCGCCCGTGAATATGGTGAGAGGCTGAGTGTCGGCTGCGGACTGTTCGCCCGCACCTGTTGTGTCACAAGCTGCAAGCGCGATGGCGGACAGGGCTGCAAGGATCAGTCGCATGATTGGTCTTCCGGTTCGAAACGATTGATCTGTTCTAGGTGCATCTCAGCCCAAGGCAAAAAAAATGCGCCCCCGCGGAGCGCATTTTCCAGTCTGTCTTGCTTTCGAAAGCCTAGGCGCTTGCTTCAGCGGCCTGCTTTTCAATGTCGCGCTTGATCTTGAGCGCTTTTGCAGAAAGCTTCTCGTCTTTCGCTTTGGCGAGGTAGCCGTCGAGGCCGCCATGCTTGTCTACGGTGCGCAGCGTTTTCGCGGCAATCCGCATGGAGAAGGCCTGGCCGAGGGCTTCAGACCGCAGCGTGACATTCACCAGATTCGGAAGGAACCGGCGATTGGTCTTCACATTCGAGTGGCTCACTTTGTGGCCGACGATTGGCTTGACGCCAGAGAGTTCGCATTCGCGTGCCATGGGGCGCTCGCATCTTCTAAGTGTTTCAAGTAAATCCGAAGCGGCGCTCATACGCGCACAGCACCATAACGTCAACCGCCCGGCACAGCCGAATACCACAGAGGCATAACCGTGATTTAATCATGGCAATGCAAGGGCAGGGCTGTTCAGCCTCCATTCTACAAGGCAAAGATACAAGCGCTCTGGACTATGGCTCACCATAAGGACATTGAACCATGAAAAAGCTAATTGCAGCCACCAGCCTCCTGGCCCTGACCGCCGCTGGTGTCTCCGTCGCCGATACGGCTGCAAGACCTGACACGCCGCTGGCCAGCATCAAGGCTGGCGAGCCGATGAAACTGACCTATGAGGTCAAGGCGTCTGCCTGGGCGCTGTTCATTCCGATTACCGGCAAGGCAAACTTCCGCACCGAACTGAAGCCGGACACCTACTCCATCAAGGGCAAGGTGAAGACGACGGGACTTGCCGACATCCTGGTCAATTATGACATGGACCTCGCCTCAAGCGGCTATGTCCGTGACGACCATCTGCAGCCCTATGCCTATGTCTCGCAGAACCATGACGGCAAGAAGAACCGCCGGGTCGAGATGACCTATGGCGCGACCGACGTTGCCATGACCGCCACGCCGGCTTTCGGCAATCTTGGCGATCCGGCGGCAACGCCGCCCCAGAAGCTTGACGCGTCCGACCCGCTCACCGCTTTCATCGGACATGCGTTCATTCCGCGTCAGGCCGGCTCCGACCCCTGCGGACCGCCAATGAAAATCTTCGATGGCCGCCAGCTCACCTGGCTCCTCTTCGAGAATGCCGGCTTGAAAAACGTCAAGACCGACGCCTATCGCGGCGAAGCCTATGAGTGCCACGTCACCATGGACAAGGTGGCCGGCTACAAGAAGGGCGAGGCCAACAAGGACACACTGTCTGGCATCGATGGCCCCCTGCGCATGTGGATGGCGCCCCTGCCGAACGGCGCTGTCATGCCGGTGAAAATCCAGGCCGACACGGACAAGATCGGCAAGGTTACCCTTCAGGTTTCGAAACTGAAATTCGAACCGCTGGCCACCGAATAGGCGGCCGTCGATCCGGCATCGACATCATGCCTGGCCGCGTTGACCCCTCAGGTCGGCGCGGCTAAGGCCATCGAATGTCAAAGTCCCCATTCAAGATCACCAGCTGGAACATCAATTCGATCCGCCTGCGCGCGCCGAATGTACAGGCCTTCCTGAGGCAGGAAGCGCCCGATGTGCTGTGCCTGCAGGAGATCAAGTGCCAGACGGCGGAATTTCCCGAAAAACCGTTCAAGGAGCTCGGCTACGGTCACTTCCAGGTGCTGGGGCAATCGGGCGGCCATCATGGCGTCGCGATTGTCTCAAAACATCCGATTGAGGCTGGCGATGCCCCGCTTCTCTGCCGCGAAGGGCACGCCCGCGTCCAGACGGCGAAGATCGAAGGCTTCGAGATCCACAATATCTACCTGCCGGCCGGCGGGGATGAGCCCGACCCGGAGACGAATGACAAGTTCGCCCACAAGCTCGACTTCCTAGCCTGCATGTCGCGCGATTTCCAGACAATCAAGGCTGACCCGTCGCCGCGCATCCTTGTCGGTGACCTCAATGTCGCCCCGCATGAAAACGATGTCTGGTCCCACAAGCAACTTCTGAAGATCGTTTCCCACACCCCTGTCGAGACAGAGGCCCTGGAAAAGGCGCGCACAGATGGCGGGTTTTTCGATATTGCGCGCGAACGCCACAAGGATGACCAGAAGCTCTATACCTGGTGGTCATACAGGGCGAAGGACTGGGCCGCGTCCAATCGCGGCCGCCGCCTCGACCATATCTGGGCCAATGATTCTGCGATGGGACTGGCAGAGCTCGACAGCTACCGCATCCATCTTGGCTGGCGGGGAGGCTGGAAGCCGTCAGACCACGCCCCGATCAGCTCGAGCTTCAAGCGCGCCTAGTTCGGCTGAAGCCTGTAGCCGCCTGTTTCAGTGAGCAACAGACGCGCATTTGACGGGTCCGGCTCGATCTTCTGGCGCAGACGATAGACGTGGGTTTCAAGCGTGTGCGTCGTCACGGCGGCATTGTAGCCCCACACTTCTGACAAGAGCTCGTCGCGCGGCACGGACTTTCCGCCCGCCCGGTAGAGATATTTCAGGATATTCGTCTCTTTCTCCGTAAGGCGGATCTTGCGTTCATCCTCGCGAACCAGAAGCTTCATGGCCGGGTGAAATTCATAGGGGCCCAGCATGAAGGTCGCGTCTTCGCTTTGCTCAAAGCTGCGCAGATGGGCGCGGACCCGCGCCAGCAGCACCGAGAAACGGAACGGCTTTGTGACATAGTCATTGGCGCCTGATTCCAACCCGAGAATTGTATCGGCATCTGTGTCCTGGCCCGTCAGCATGATGATCGGCGCCCTCACGCCGCGCGCCCGCATCTGCTTGCAGGTTTCCCGGCCATCCATGTCCGGCATGTCGATGTCGAGGAGAACGAGATCGAGCCGCTCAGCCTCGGCGAGCCTCAATGCATCGATTCCGCCTGAAGCCTGCCTTGTTTCAAAGCCATCATGCAGATCAAACTGCTCTGCGAGCGCGCCGCGCAGCTCTTCATCATCGTCCACAAGGAGGATTGTTTTCTGGCTAATCATTTCGATCTCCAATCAGGCGTGCGGCACCACTTAGGAGCGTTGCCGGAAATCTTCACCTGTGTTTGCAATAACCTGTCTATCACAATTTTGGGAGCAGGGCTGTGACAGCTCATTTCATGGCAACGCCCGACAGAAAGCTGAGTGGGCAGGGCGTCCGGTTTGATTGCGCCATCGGCAAGGGGGGCATGGTCCCGCAGGCCGATAAAGCCGAGGGCGACGGGGGTTCACCCATCGGGCGATGGATGATGAAACGTGTGTTCTGGCGCCCAGACCGGGTTGATCGGCCTAAAACCGGCCTGCCGACCGTACCCCTGCGTCCACAAGACGGATGGTGCGATGCCGCCATGGACCCGCTCTATAACCGGCCGGTCACGACCGCCTATCCTGCCAGCCATGAGACCCTGTGGCGCGAAGACCATGTGTACGATATCATTGTTGAACTCAGCCACAATCAGGACCCGGTCATTGCGGGCAAGGGCAGCGCCATTTTCATGCATGTTGCCAAGCCCGACTATGCCGACACGGAGGGCTGTATCGCCCTTGCCATCGATGATCTGAAGGCAGTTCTCGAAAAGTGTGGGCCGGGAAGCGTGCTGGAAATATCGGCTTAGCTGTCGCGCTCGCCGAAAAAGGCACTGCCGACCCGGACATGCGTCGCGCCATATTGGCAAGCAAGTTCGTAATCCGCACTCATCCCCATGGAGAGCGCGTTCAGGCCGTTCTCGCCGGCAAGTTTCGACAGCAGGGCAAAGTGCGGCCCTGCCGGCTCCTCAACGGGCGGGATACACATCAGCCCGAGCAGACGCCCTGGATAGGTTTCGCGCACCAGCTCAACCAGCCTGTCGGTTTCGCCCGGTGACACGCCTGATTTCTGATCTTCTTCGCCGGTATTGACCTGAATGAAGAGGTCAGGGTGGCGGCCGAGCTTTTCAGCCGCTTCGGCAAGCGTCCTCACGATCTTGGGGCGATCCACAGTCTGGATCACATCGAACAGGGCGACAGCATCCTCGGACTTGTTGCTCTGCAGCGGCCCGATCAGGTGAAGCCTGAGGCCGTCGATGTCCCGCCGATGGCCCCAATGTGCCTGGGCTTCCTGAACGCGGTTCTCGCCAAAAACCCTGTGACCGCAATCGAGCGCAGCCTGCAATCGCTCATCCGGCTGGCGTTTTGAAACAGCGATAAGGTCGACGTCATGATCGCTGTTCGCGCGGATCGCTTTCAGGATAATTTCGCGCTGCGCGGCTATCTGGTGGGTCAGTGCGGTGTTAGTCATGGCGCGATGAAGCATGTTGCCCGCCCTGCACGCAAGTTGCGAAATGCCGTCCGGCTGGCGCGCCACCGTCTGCCGCCTTGGCTACCGGGCGGCTTCTTCCTGACAGACCCCGCACGCATTCCAGATCCGGCGAAGACCATCGCTTCACTCCCATCGGGGGTCGGCGTGATCATCCGGCATTTCGGGCAGGAGGCGGAAATTGGACGCGCACGCCAACTGGTCGAGCAGTGTCGGAGAGTAGACCGAGTATGCCTGATTGGCGCAGACCCGAGCCTTGCACGAGCGCTGGGCGCCGACGGCGTCCACTGGCCGGCAAGACTGGCACGGGCGGCCCGCCAACAGGCCCGCGATTTTGCATTGAACACGATGAGTGCTCACAATCCTTCAGAATTAAGAGCGGCCTTGGTTCTTAATATGGATGCAGCCTTGGTTTCAACGGTCTTCGCGTCCGCGAGTGCGAGCGCGGGACGCCCGCTCGGCCTGGCGCGATTCGCCCGGATCTCTGCGTGGGCGGGCCTGCCGGTCTATGGTCTTGGCGGCATCGACCATAGCAATGCAGAGCGCGTCAGCCGGTTTGGCGGCTTCGCGTCGGTATCAGGTTTTCAGGAACTGGTGCCGGAGGCGGAAGACTAGAACTTGAATGCAGACCGCAGACGGATGCCCGTCTCGATTTCTTCACCTTCAAATTGCGCAAGCGTCTCATCGAAACTGTTCGACCCGACAGAGAGCGAACCGCCAACGCTGATGCGGGGCGTGATGCGGAATTCGGCGCCTGCGCGCATTTCTTCCTTCGCAAGCGGCGAATCGTCCGGCCGCGAGGTCAAGTCAACGCTCAGCTGCCACTTGTCGCCTTTGACGAAGGCAAGCTTCACTTCCTTGCTGGGATGGGACTGCCAGATCGGCGCTTCGTCCGATGGCGAGCTCAGCGTAAACTGGCGATACCAGTCCGGCTCAGCCTTGTCCGTCTCGGAAACTGTTGGCGGTGCCAGCTCCAAAGGCTGCGTCTGCGCCACAGCCGGAAGGGCTGAGCACACCGCGATTGCCACAAGAGTTGTTACACCAAAGCGCATAAGGTCTCCCTGCTGGCTAATTAAGCAGGCGAACCGCTTAATAGAAGCTTAATTTGTCGTTATCGCCAAAAAATCGGACGAAAGTGTGATTTCTACAACAAATCCAGCACCGGTGCGGTTCCCTGAGGCAGTCATGACGGCCTCATCCTGATAGGCGACAGCAAGGCGCAGGGACTCTGTCAGGTCTCGCGCCGCCGCAAGGCTGATCGCCTCCGAGGACAGGACTGCAAGATCGTCCTCGGCCTCGCCATAGTTCAGGGAAAATTCGGTCTCTGCCCAGTCAAAGCCGGCACCGATCTCCCAGGCAGTATAATCGCCGCCCTGGAACCCATTATCGGATGACAGCCAGGAACCACCAAGCGTCAGCAGCGGAAACTCCAGCTGGGTTCCGGCAGACCATGTGTCGACCGACCCTCTTGGCGCACCGATCAAAGAGCCGACTTCAGCGGTCGACCAGCCGAGCGACGCGTCAATCCGCACATCCGGTGAACGCAGCCGGCGCGAGATGTTTGCGGCAAGTTCAAAGGCGTTTTCGAGGTCCGGTTGGCGGCTCAGGCCGCTGACGTCTCGGTCGAGGCCGCGCGCATTGGCGTCAGGCGCGTAGGAGGCGGCCGCGCGAAGGCCAAGGATACGGGGCGTTGCATAGCTAATCCTGGCGGATGGCCCGGTGAGGTCATGACTGGTGCGAATAATCTTCAGGCCGTTCGGGTCGAGATAGGGGCTGTCGAGCCGCGCGTGGCTGAGCGCTGAGGGTGCGCCTTCATGAAAGCGGGAGGCGACGCCGCGGTCGCGGCCGATGCGAACTTCGCCATAGCCGCCATCAAGTTCAAGATAGGCGGCCTCAAGCGATCCCCGCGCACCAGTCTGGTCGCCGGCAGCATTACCCGAAAGCCCTGAATAGGCGCCGGCCGGCCCTGCAGCCCCGCCGAAGTTCCCTGCAAACCCTGGCCGCAGCGGATGATCGCGCTGTCCCCTCAAGGTCAGCCGACCACTGACCTGCAGACCATTCGAGAGCACTTTTTCGATGCGGTTATCGAGTGAAATCTCGTACAGGATCTCTTCAGTGTCGGTGACCCTGTCCGTATCATGGCCCAGCGAAACAACCGTCACTGCCTCCAGCGAGGATTCGTATTCCAGCGGTGAGGATTGCGCGAGCGCCGGCACAGCAGACAGCGGCACACTCGCCGCGAGCAGGGTAAACAGTCTGGACAAGGGAAACTCCTCAAAGGCAACTTGCCGTATGTTACGCAGAACGGCACTGGTCGGGCCGGTCGCAGATGATATACAGGCCAATCTATAAAGATGATATTGCGCACAGGATTGTGATTATGAAGGCTTCAATTCAGATTATCGCTGCACTCGCTGCACCCATCATGCTGAGTGGCTGCATCTTCGGCGGTAGCAACGATCGCGAGATCGATGTGGTTGAAGACTTCCGGGGCGGGGTGAACCCCTATCTGTGGCGGGCCAGCCTGGACACGCTGCAATCGCTGCCCCTCGTCAGCTCCGACCCTGTGGGCGGCATCATCAATTATGACTGGAAATCCTATCCGAGCGCCGAAGGCGAACGCATCAAGGCGACAGTCTACATCCTCGACTCGCGTTTGCGCGCCGACGGTGTGAAGGTTGCCGTCTTCCGCCAGGTTCAGCAGGATGGCGTCTGGACCGACGCCGCGGTCGATCCCGAAACGGGGATGCAGCTGGAAAATGCGATCCTGACGCGCGCGCGCGTGCTAAAATCGTCTGAACTCAGCTAAACCAGACCCAACCGAATCGAGTTTTTTCAGGAGGGACGAGTGTCGTCTCGCTATAATCCGCAGGACGCGGAAGCCCGCTGGCGCAAGGCCTGGGCAGACGCCGGCATCTACAAAGCAAAATCGCCTTCGGAAGCTGGCGATGCTCCCAAGGCTTTTGTCCTTGAAATGTTTCCTTATCCCTCAGGGCGTTTGCACATGGGCCATGTGCGCAACTATGCGATGGGAGACGTCGTTGCCCGCCACCGCCGCGCGCATGGCTATAATGTCCTCCACCCCATGGGCTGGGATGCGTTCGGCCTGCCGGCTGAGAATGCGGCCATAGAGAACAATGTCCACCCGGCAAGCTGGACGTACAAGAATATCGACGCCATGCGCGCCCAGTTCGAGAAGCTTGGCCTGACGCTCGACTGGAGCCGTGAATTTGCGACCTGCGACGAGGATTATTACGGCGAACAGCAACGCCTGTTCCTGAAACTGCTCAAGGCCGGCCTCGCCTATCGCAAGGCCAGCAAGGTGAACTGGGACCCGGTCGACAATACGGTTCTTGCCAATGAACAGGTCATCGACGGCAAGGGCTGGCGCACGGGCGCTCCCGTCGAACAGCGCGAGCTGACGCAGTGGTTCTTCAAGATCACGCATTATGCAGATGACCTGATCGAAGGCATCCGGACGCTTGAGAACTGGCCGGAGAAAGTCCGCATCATGCAGGAAAACTGGATCGGGCGCTCAGAAGGCGCATTGATCGCCTGGCCATTTGCCGGCGAGGTTCCGGAAGAATTCGGCAAGGGCATCGAAGTCTACACGACCCGGCCAGACACCCTCTATGGCGCAAGCTTCATCGCGCTTGCACCGGACCATCCGATCACGCGCCACTTTGCCGAATCAGACCCGGCCGTCAAAGCCTTTGCCGATGAAGCCGCCAAGATCGGCACGTCGGAAGAAGCCATCGAGAAAGCGCCGAAGCTCGGCATCGATCTCGGCATTCGTGTGCGCCACCCGTTTGATCCTGACTGGGAAATTCCCGTCTGGTCAGCCAATTTCGTCCTGTCGACCTATGGCACCGGCGCTGTCTTCGGCTCACCCGCCGGCGACCAGCGCGACCTCGACTTTGCCCGTAAATATGACCTGCCGGTCCAGCCGGTCGTGCTACCGCCCGACACGCGCGAGGAAGACCATGAAGTCACCGATACGGCCTATGTTGGTCCCGGAACGATCTATAATTCCGATTTCCTCAATGGAATGAAGACGGACGAAGCGATTGGTGCAGCCATTGCCAGGATCGAATCGCTTGGCCTCGGCAAGGGTACGGTCAATTACCGCCTTCGAGACTGGGGCGTGTCGCGCCAGCGCTACTGGGGCTGCCCTATCCCGATCATTCATTGCGAAGACTGCGGCCCTGTCCCGGTTCCTGACGCTGACCTTCCAGTGAAACTTCCTGAAGATGTCAGCTTCGACAAGCCCGGCAATCCGCTGGCTCACCATCCAGACTGGAAGCATGTGAACTGCCCTCAGTGCGGCAAAGCGGCCGTTCGCGAGACCGATACGCTCGACACTTTCGTCGATTCTTCCTGGTATTATGCGCGCTTTGCGAGCCCGACAGACCCGGAAGAGCGCGCCTACTGGCTGCCTGTCGACCAATATGTCGGCGGTGTCGAGCATGCCGTTCTTCATTTGCTCTATTCCCGCTTCTTTGCGCGGGCCCTTCGCGATGTCGGCGAACTCAACCTGCCATCTGGCGAACCCTTCGCAGGCCTGTTCACGCAAGGCATGGTCACGCACGAAACCTACAAGACCCCGGACGGCAAATGGATCGAGCCATCGCAGATCGAACAGCGAGATGGTGCCTGGGTCACGAAAGCCTCCCAGGAGCCAGTCTCCGTTGGCGCAATCGAGAAAATGTCCAAGTCGAAAAAGAATGTCGTCGATCCAGACGCCATCATCGCGACATATGGCGCCGATACAGCCCGCTGGTTCGTGCTGTCTGACAGCCCGCCTGAACGCGATGTCGAGTGGACGCAGGCCGGCGTTGAAGGGGCTGGCCGCTTTGTGCAGCGCGTCTGGGCCATTTTTGACCGGCTTTCAGCGAATCCGGCTGATGGCGCGGAGATCACCGTCACACCGCTGATCAAATATTCGCACCGCGCATCGGCTGCGGTGGACAAGGCGATCCGCGAGTTCCGGTTCAATGCCGCCATTGCGGCCTGCCATGACTGGGTCAACACGATCAAGAAGGCTGAAACCGACGCAGCCGAGTCCGACGCCAATATCCGCGAGAGCGCGCGCCGTCTTGCCATCTGTCTCACGCCCTTCATGCCACATCTTGCCGAAGAATGCTGGTCGGCGCTTGGTCTCGATGGCTTTGTTTCCAACGCCGCCTGGCCAGAATCCGATGCTTCGATCATGGTCGAGGACACTGTAACCCTGCCAATCCAGGTCAATGGCAAACGTCGCGGCGAAATTGAAGTCGAGAAGACGGCCGCCCCCGCCGACATTGAGCAACTTGCCCTCGCCAGCGAGGAGGTGAAGAATTTCATCGCCGGCAAGGATATCAAGAAAGTCATTGTTGTTCCGGGCCGGATCGTGAATATCGTAGCAGCATGATACGTCTTGTTTGCATCTCCCTGGCACTCGCCGCGCTTTCGGCCTGTGGTTTTCGCCCGCTCTATGGTGATGCTGGTTTCAACGGCGTCGTCGATGGACAGAACATCACCATTGCAGAAATTCCGGGTCGGTCTGGATACACGCTGCGCCGGAATCTGATGGAGGAACTTGCGGTTGGCCTGCCTGGTCTAGACAAATCTGCAAGGCTTACCGTCACACTTGATGAGCGTCTCGTTCGCGCCGCACTGTTGCCGGATGGCGGCGTCTCACGGTCTTTCCTTGGTGCCACTGGCGACTATGTCCTGGACACGCCAGACGGAGCGGTTTCGGGCAGCGTAAGCGTCGAAGTTCCGTATGCGGCAACAGCGACACCGTACACCGACGTCTCGGCCCAGATCGATGTATCAACACGCGCGATGAGCGAGCTCGCCCGTCAGATTGCGGATGATCTGAGAATTCAGGTCCAGAACCTTAAATGATCCTGAAGGGCGGGCAGGTCGCGTCATTCGCACGCAAGCCTGACGACAAGACCTGGTGTGTGCTGGTCTTTGGAGACGATGATGGCGTCGTCGCCGACACGGCAGACCAGATTATCGCCGGCTGGACAAAAACAACAAATAGCAAGACCGTCACCCTCGATGATGATGACATTCGCCGCGAGCCTCATCTGCTTGCTGACAATGTCGAAATCGCTTCACTTCTGGGCGAACTGAACATTGTCCGCATCAGGACGTCAGGCGAAAAGATTGCGAAACCGATTCTTGGCCTGATTGAGGAAGCCGACAAGCGCCAGCAGGCTTTCGCCAACCGGCTGATCATACAATGTGGCGGACTCAACAAGCGCTCCAAACTTCGCGCCGGCATCGAGGCCGCCTCCACCGCAGCTGCCATCCACGTGTTTGCAGATACCGCGCAATCCCTGCAGGACATGGTACGGGCGAAGCTCGGCGAACTTGATGTCGATATCGAAGACGATGCCCTGAAGGATTTCGTCGCCTTGCTGCCCGGCCATAGAGGCCTTGCAAACCAGGAAGCTGACAAGCTCGCTCTTTATGGACGCGGGCTGGGCCGGCCCGTTTCAATTGCGGATGTGCGGCGCCTTTGCCAGACCGATGCCGACAATAGCGTGCGCGACATGGTGCAGTTCGCGCTCGATGGGAACGGCGCGGCCTGTCTCGCCGAATATGACCGCATTGCAGAAATCGGCACGTCCGCGATCAGCATCTTGCGTATTTTCGAGATGGAAGCAAAACGGCTGCTCGAGGCGCGCGGGCTGCTTGGTACGGGCGGCGATATCGGTCGCAAGCTCCGCCCACCCGTCTGGCAGAATGAGTGGCCGGCGTTCCGGTCCCGTCTCGACAAATGGTCAGCACCGTCCCTGACCCGCCTGCTTGCGGCCATCTACGACCTGGAACTCAAGGCAAAGACCGAGGGCCCGGCCGCCGAGGCCGCGATTCGCATTTTCCTGCTGAATGTCGTGAAATCAGCGTCGCAGCGCTCTAGGATGAGCGCTTCGCCGTAAGCCGGCGGCATAGATCGTCGAGCTGTTCCAAGTCACTGTATTTAATGCGTAATTCGCCGCCATTCGCCTTGTGGCGAATATCGACATCAAGGCCGAGTGTCCGCGACAAGTCGGCTTCCAGCGCTTCGGTGTCGACATCCTTTTCATTGGCGGCAACCCGCTTGGCCACCGCCTCAATCGACCCTTCATCCTTCGCATTCTTGACGAGCTTTTCGACCTCGCGAACGCTTAGGCCTTTCGTCACCGCCATAGCCACGACTGCATCCGGGTCCGGCGCGCCGAGCGCGGCCCGCGCATGACCGGCAGAGATGCGCCCTTCCCGCAAATGCCCACGCGCCGTTTCGGACAGGTTTAACAGTCTAAGCGTATTGGCGATATGAGCCCGGCTTTTGCCGACGCTTTCAGCCAGGCCTTCCTGGGTCCGACCGAAGCGCTTCATCAACGCGCCATAAGCTTCAGCCTCTTCGATCGGGTTGAGATCGGTCCGCTGGACGTTCTCGATGATTCCGATCTCGAGCAGCTCCAGCTCATCCATGTTGCGAATGGTGGCCGGAATCTCTGTCAGCCCGGCCTGTTTGGCCGCGCGCCAGCGTCGTTCACCAGCTACAATCTGGTATTTGCCGGCATCCTTCGGATCCGGCCGAACCAGGATGGCCTGAAGAACGCCTTTCGCTTTGATCGATTCAGCGAGTTCCGCAAGTTCAGCCTCCGCGAAATGGCGGCGCGGCTGTTGCGGATTGGCCCGGATATCCTTGATCGCAATCGTCGATGCATCTGCGCGAGGCGCACTCTCCGGCGCATCCTCATAACCACCAACGCCCTCGACTTCACCGATCAGAGCCGACAGCCCACGCCCGAGCCGGCTTGGTTTTGGTTTCGGATCTGGTGTCATTATGCCGCCTGCCTTGCCCGTTCGCGCTGAAGCATTTCGGAGGCGAGGCGGATATACGCTTCGCTACCCGGGCAGCGATAATCGTAAAGCAGGGCCGGCTTCCCAAAGCTCGGGGCTTCGGAGAGGCGGACATTCCGTGGAATGACCGTGCGGTAGACCTTGTTGCCAAGAACCGCGCGCACCTCATCGGCGACCTGGTCGGAAAGATTGTTGCGCTTGTCATACATGGTGAGCACCACGCCCTGGATATCGAGCTGCGGATTGAGCCCCGAGCGGACAACTTCGACGGTGCGAAGCAACTGACTCAGGCCTTCAAGCGCGAGAAACTCACATTGCAACGGAACAAGCAGTGCATCGGCGGCCGTCATTGCATTGATTGTGAGAGATGAAAGCGATGGCGGGCAGTCGATCAGAATGAAGTCATACCGCTTCTCTGGATCATGGGCCATACGGCTCACATAGTCCCGGATCGAATTGCGCAATCTGTAAGAACGGCGGGTATCGTCGGCCAGCTCGGTCTCAACCCCGGAAAGGTTTTCATCGCCCGGAACGATTTCCAGTCGAGGAACGAGCGTCGTGCGAACAGCATCCTCCAGAGGCACGCCGTCGACAACAATATCATAGCTCGTCAGCCGTCTGTCGGCGCGCATAATGCCAAGCCCGGTTGACGCATTGCCCTGCGCATCAAAGTCCACAACCAGGACCCGCCGGCCGACAGCGGCCAAGGCCGTTCCAAGATTGATTGACGTGGTCGTCTTGCCGACACCGCCCTTCTGATTGGCGATAGCAAGAATACGCGTAGAGGAGTCAGACACGTTGGGCCCCCTTGATCTTCAATATGATCCCGGTCTCACTTGTCCGACTCGGAATCGCCTCATAGGAGAGATTCCAGCATTCTTGCGCCTCCGTCAATTCTTCACGCCAGCGTTCCCCCTTGAAAAACAGCCCGGTTGCGCCGGTGCTGAGCCAAGGCTCTGCATAGTCGAGGAGTCTGGGGAGAGGTGCGAAGGCTCGCGCCGTAACAAAATCGACAGTTTGCGCCGCAAGAGCCTCGACTCTCCGGTTCTCGACGCGGACCGGCAGCTGAAGCTTTCCGGTCACATCCAGCAGAAATGCGCACTTCTTGCCGACCGACTCGACGAGTGTCACCGATCCGCCCGTGGTTTTGGTGTGGCAACCCAGCACCAGGCCGGGAAATCCGGCACCGGAACCGAGGTCAATTATTGACGCGCCCTGCCCCACCATCGGGATCAGCTGGGCCGAATCGAGGACGTGGCGCGCCCAGATCTGGTCCATTTCCCGCGGCCCGACGAGGTTAATTTTCTGCCGCCACTCATTAAGTAGCGCGATGAAGCTTTCGAGCCGATCCAATGTTTCACGTGAAACATTGAGTTCGCTTAGCGCACTTTTCGCGTCCGATTCGATCACACCCTAACCCGCAACCTTGCCGAGCTTACGCCGTTTGACATGTGAGAGGAGTGCGATCAGGGCCCCCGGAGTCACACCCTCAATCCTTGAGGCCTGACCGATCGTGGAAGGACGAACAGCTTCAAGCTTTGAACGGACCTCATTTGAGAGGCCGCCAATGCGGGCAAAGTCCATATCCGGCGGAATTTTAAGCGCTTCATCCCGGCGGAGCGCTTCGACATCCGCCTGCTGCCGCTCGATATATCCGGCATAGGTTGCCTCGATGGCGAGCTGGCTTGCGGTTACATCGTCGATCTCGGAGAGACCACCGAAGGCCGCCCTCACCTGCTCCATGTCGATATCGGGATACGCCAGGAATTCCCAAGCCGAACGCTTCTGTCCATCTTGATTGACCTTCCAGCCGATCTTGGCCGCTTCGTTCGGCGTCATCATTATCGATTGAAGCAGGTTTCGTCCGGTTTCGAGACTTTGGTGTTTCACGTGAAACATTTCGACGCGCTGTGCTCCAACAATCCCGAGATCAATACCCCTCGGTGTCAGTCTCTGATCGGCATTGTCGGCCCGCAGCGCAAGTCGATATTCGGCGCGCGAGGTGAACATGCGATACGGCTCAGTCACGCCATGCGTCACAAGATCATCGATCAGGACACCAATATAGGCTTCAGCCCGGTCAAACTTTGCAGCTTCAAGACCTTTCACCTTGCGCGCCGCGTTCAGTCCGGCGACGAGACCCTGGGCGCCTGCCTCCTCATATCCGGTTGTTCCATTGATCTGCCCCGCGAGGAACAATCCCGGCATCGCCTTCACTTCGAGGCCATAAGTCAGAGCGCGCGGATCGACATAATCATATTCAATCGCATAGCCCGGCTGGAGAATGCGGACATTCTCCAGGCCCTCAATCGTGCGGATGAAGGCTTCCTGGACGTTGGCCGGAAGCGATGTCGAAATTCCATTTGGATAGACCGTATCATCGTCGAGCCCCTCCGGCTCAAGGAAGATCTGATGTCTCGTCTTGTCTGCAAAACGGTGAACCTTGTCCTCGATGGACGGGCAGTAGCGCGGGCCGCGCCCTGCAATCGCACCTGAGTAAACAGCGGACTGATTGATGTTCTCGGCGATGATCGCGTGGGTCGCCTCATTCGTATAGGTGATGCCACATGAAAGCTGCGGGACGGAGATGCTGGAATTCGCGAAAGAGAACGGTATCGGCGTCTCATCGGCCGGTTGTTGCTCCAGCTTGTCCCAGGCGATTGTCGTGCCGTCGAGTCGAGCGGGCGTTCCGGTCTTCAGACGGCCCATCGGTAGTCCCAGCGCGTATAACCGGTCAGACAATCCGATTGCCGGCGCCTCGCCGACGCGGCCCGCTTCGATTCGCTCCGCCCCTCGGTGTATGACCCCTTTCAGGAAGGTACCTGTCGTAATGACAACAGCTCGCGAGGAATAGTGTGACCCGGTCTGCCCAATGACACCTGCGGTATGACCGTCGATAACGATCAGGTCTTCCACGCCGTCCTCAATCAGGGTGAGGTTGTCATAATCGGCTAATTCCGCCTGCATGGCTTCGCGGTAGAGTTTGCGATCAATCTGGGCGCGTGGTCCCCAGACCGCTGGTCCTTTCGAGCGATTGAGCATACGGAACTGGATGCCGGACTTGTCCGCCATGCGGGCCATCAACCCATCGAGGGCGTCGATTTCGCGAACCAGATGTCCCTTGCCGAGTCCGCCAATGGCCGGATTGCAGGACATTTCGCCAATCGTTGAGAGCTTGTGGGTAATCAGTGCGGTGTTCGCACCCGCGCGCGCCGCTGCTGCCGCGGCCTCGCATCCGGAATGGCCGCCGCCCACAACAATTACATCGAAATCAAATGCAGTCGGCATTTGCGTCACGTCCTCAAAACTGTCCTGTGAGGTCGCCGCTATACATCATGTTTCCCGTGAAACACAGGGGCCGGACTCATTTGCCGATACAGAAAGAGGAGAACACCGCGCCGAGAATTTCCTCGACACCGATTTCGCCAACCAGGGATGAGAGTTGCCGAGCCGCGAGGCGGACATCTTCAGCCACGAGTTCGGCCCCGCCGCCGCGTCCAAGAAGATCAAGCGCCTGTTCCACGTGAAACAGGGATGTCTGCAAACTCACTCTGTGCCGCTTTCGTGTGATGAGCGGCGCGATGGTCCGGTTTGCTTTTGCCGAGACGATGTCTGCAATGGCCGATTCAAGATCGGCAAGTCCGTCACCCGTCAGTGTCGAGAGGATGAAGACTCCCTCCTCTGCCGGATACGCCTTGCGGTCGGACTTGTTGACGACATTGAGGTCGCCAGCTCCCGCTTCTGAAAAGTCGACGTTTTCATCAGCAGCCCGAAGATGGATCCTGAGATCAGCAGCTTCGGCGCGTTCCCGCGCCCGCCGAATGCCTTCCGCCTCAATGGCATCACCGGCTTCACGAAGCCCGGCCGTATCGGCAATCCAGACAATCTGGCCTCCAATCTTCAAACGGACTTCGACGACATCACGTGTCGTCCCGGGAATATCGGACACGATCGCCGCCTCGCGCCGGGCCAGCCTGTTGAGAAGCGATGACTTTCCCGCATTGGGCGGACCGACAATCGCAATCCGGAACCCTTCGCGGATACGTTCACCGACCTCGTCATCCTGCAAGGCTTCGATGAGCGCGTGCCGAATTGAGTCCAATACGTTCGTCACGGGTGACGTGGTTTCATCCGGCGCATCTTCCTCATCGGGAAAGTCGATGCTGACTTCGAGAAGGGCCAGTGCCTCGACAAGCTTCTCGCGCCACTTGGCATATTGTGCGGAAAGCGCCCCATCGAGCTGGTTCAGGGCGAGCGATTTCTGCGCGCGCGTTTCGGCATCGATGAGGTCGGCAACTCCTTCGGCCTCGACGAGATCGAGCCGGCCATTTTCAAAGGCGCGACGCGTGAACTCTCCAGGTTCGGCAAGACGGGTATCTGGGAATTCGCAGATCGCATCGAGCGCATGATCGATAACGGCCGACCCGCCGTGGAGATAAAGCTCTGCCGTATCTTCGCCAGTATAGGATTTTGGGCCAGGCATGAAGATTCCGAGGCCTTCGTCAATTGTTTCACGGGAAACATCGACGAACCGGCCGAACACGGAACGACGCGGCGCCGGCAATCCGGCTTCGAACACCGATGCGCAGATCTCGCGGACCCGCGGCCCACTGATCCTGACAATCGCAATGGCAGATGGCGGCGGCCCGGAAGCGAGCGCGCAGATCGTGTCGCGCGCGTCTGCCATCGCCTAGTTCTTCATCGCCTCGAAGAATTCGTCATTCGTTTTCGTCTGACGAAGCTTGTCGAGCAGGAAGTCAATTGCATCCGAAGTGCCCATCGGGTTGAGGATTCGGCGCAGGATGTAGATCTTCTGCAGCTGTTCCTTCGGCGTGATGAGCTCTTCCTTCCGCGTACCGGACTTCATGATGTCGATGGCCGGGAAGGTCCGCTTGTCGGCAATCTTGCGATCCAGCACGACTTCGGAGTTACCGGTGCCCTTGAATTCTTCGAAGATGACTTCATCCATGCGCGAGCCGGTATCGATCAATGCGGTCGCGATAATGGTCAGCGAACCGCCGCCTTCAATGTTCCGCGCGGCGCCGAAAAAGCGTTTCGGACGTTGGAGCGCATTTGCATCGACACCGCCTGTCAGAACCTTGCCGGAGCTTGGAACCGTCGTGTTATAGGCGCGGCCAAGACGCGTAATCGAGTCGAGCAGGATCACAACATCGCGGCCATGCTCAGCGAGACGCTTTGCCTTCTCGATGACCATTTCGGCAACAGCCACGTGACGCGTTGCCGGCTCGTCAAAGGTGGAGGAAATCACCTCACCCTTCACCGAGCGCTTCATGTCGGTGACTTCTTCCGGGCGCTCATCAATCAGCAGGACGATGAGATAGCATTCGGGGTGATTTTCCTCGATGGACGCAGCGATGTTCTGCAGTAGGACGGTCTTACCAGTGCGAGGCGGTGCAACGATCAGGGCGCGCTGACCCTTGCCGATTGGGGCGACAATGTCGATGACGCGGCCGGACCGATCCTTCTTCGTCGGATCCTGGCTCTCCATGTGGAGCCGTTCTTCCGGGTATAGCGGCACCAGATTGTCAAAGTGGACTTTCTGGCGGGCTTTCTCTGGCTCCTCGAAATTGATCGAGTTCACACTCATCAGCGCGAAGTAGCGTTCACCGTCACCCGGCTCCTTGATCGGGCCTTCCACCGTATCACCGGTTTTCAGGCCAGCCTGTTTCAGCAGTTTCGGATTGACGTAAATATCGTCCGGGCCCGGCAGGTAATTGGATTCTGGCGAACGCAGGAAACCAAAGCCGTCAGTCAGGACTTCCAGAACACCACGGCCGATGATCGTAATGTCTCGGTCTGCAAGTTCGCGCAGAACAGCGAACAGAATGTCCTGGGTGCGGAGCGAAGACGCATTCTCGACTTCAAGGCTTTCGGCATAAGCTAGGAGCTCAGTCGGGCTCATGGCTTTCAGATCACGCAGGTAGACCTGGCTCGGGGTATCGGCTTCGGGCGCGAGTGTATCGGACATGTAAACTCAGATTGAATGTGCTTCGGCTGACTAGGAGCGGAACGCAGGAAGAGGGAGTTTGTGCCAACCCTGGAACGGGCTGACCGGTTGACGGCTTATGCGCTGAAATTCCGGTCGTCGTCAAGACCGGCCCGACAGATCAGAATGGGCGAACAATCACCATTACGGCTGCGATGATAAAAAGCAGGAACGGAACCTCATTCATCATTTTCAGCTGCTTTGACGACACATCCTGTCCCGCATCAATCTTGCGCCCGAGCATCACGAAATATCCGTGAAGGCCCGTCAGGATCAGGACGGCCAGGAGTTTCACGTGAAACCAGCCATTCTGCAGAAGCGCAGTGTTCATCACCATCATCGTGACGCCGAAGATCCATACCAGAATGATCGATGGATTGAGGATGATCATCTTCAGCTTTTTCGACGCCGATTTCATCGTCTCGAACAGCTCATCGCCTGGAGACGAAGACAGCTGGTGGAGCTTGTAGCGCGGATAGACCAGCATGCCTGCCATGAAGGCGACGACAAAGATGAGGTGCAAAGCCTTGATCCAGAGGTACAGCATTGGGCAGGTCTTCCATATAGGGATTAACTAGCGCTTCCAGTTGCGGACAGTCTGGACGACTTTCTCGACATGCGGAATGGGCGTCTGAGGTAGCACACCGTGACCGAGGTTGAAGATGTGCGGCCGATCTCGATAACTCTCGAGCAATTCTTCGACGCGGCGCTCCATCGCGATCCCGCCCGCGAGCAGAAGCAGCGGATCTAGATGCCCCTGCACCGGGAACTGCATCGGAATCTCACGATTGACGAAAGCCGGAACTACCGAAGTGTCCAGCCCGACAGCGTTTACCCCAGTCTCCCGCGCATAAGCCGGAAGCATTGCAGCAGCCCCGCGTGGAAACCCGATGATCGGAACATCGACGCCAAGTTCATTCAGACGGGACACAAGTTTACGATTGGGCAGGATGACGATCTGCTCAAACACGTCGTTTGGCAGACCCTCGGCCCACGACTCAAACATCATCAGCGCATTTGCGCCGGCTTCGACTTGCGCCTGCATGTAAAGTGCCGTCGCTTCGACAATGTCATCCAGCAGAAGGTCCAGCTCTGCAGGGTATTGATGTGCCCAAATACGCGCCGTGGATTTGTCCGTGCCGCCGCGCCCCTCAATTGCATAAAGGGCGACCGTCCAGGGTGCGCCGGCGAATCCGATCAGCGTCTTTGATGGATCAAGTCGCGAGGACACCCGCGAGACTGTTTCATAGACGGGGGACAGGCGCTCAGCTGCCTTCTGTGGAGGCACGGTATTCAACCGCTGCCCGGCCTCGACCGTCTGAACAATCGGCCCAACCCCTTTTTCGAACCGCACTGTCTGGCCAAGCGCGTCCAGGATGAGAAGGATGTCCGCAAAAAGGATCGCCCCGTCCATGTCATATCGCTGGATGGGCTGAAGTGTCGCTTCGGTTGCCAGCGATGGCGTGTAGCAGAAATCCAGGAAGTCCTTCGCCCGCGACCGCAGCTCAAGATATTCAGGAAGGTGACGCCCGGCCTGTCTCATCATCCAGATGGGGACAGGGTCCTGACGTTTGCCAGACAGCACAGAGAGAAGAGGTTTTTGCGCTTCGCTGGCCATCAGGCCCCCTTTTGAATCATTCATCGAATGAGCTCTTATCATTACTAGGCGCAGGATATGGTGGACAAACCGTCTCATGGCGAGTTGTCACCAGCATTTCCACAGCCAATCCCCAGAACACGCCAATTTTAACACTTCGTTAGGACTTTGGAATCGTGGTTAATTTTCTATTAACCATATGTCTCGCTTCACCGGCTGGAACAGACAGGGATTCTGGGCTGAGGGAATCTGCGGGATGTGGATTTCGAGTGCATGAATGAGGACAAACCCGATTGTCCACAATCTCTCCACAGGGGTTGTCGATTTCGCCAAGACACTGCAGTTTCCGCAGCAGTCTAGCCAGCCGGGGACAGAATGCGTCCAAGCATCTATTTTAACGTACATCTCGTATCCGACTCCACGGGCGAGACGCTGAACGCTGTCATGCGGGCGGCGGCAGCGCAATTTGAGAACGTCATCCCGCTTGAGCACAACTACTATCTGGTCCGGTCCGAACGCCAGCTGGAGCGCGTCATGCGCGACATCGAGGCCGCGCCCGGCATTGTGTGGTTCACGATTTCCGATGAGATGCTGCGCATAAAGCTCGAACAGTTCTGCCGCCTGCACCAGATCCCCGTCCTGGCGGTGCTTGATGCCTCGATCCACCTGCTGAGCCGCCATCTTGGCATATCGGCAACCGAGCGTGTCGCCGGTCAGCATGCCCTGAACGCCGAATATTTCGAGCGGATCGAAGCCATCAACTATGCCCTGGCGCATGATGATGGCCAGAATCTGCAGGGTCTGCTGAGTGCGGACGTCATCCTGCTTGGTGTCAGCCGAACTTCAAAGACGCCGACCTGCGTTTACCTCGCCAATCGCGGCGTGAAGGCTGGGAATATTCCATTGGTGCCTGGCGTGCCGGTCCCTGCCATTCTAGATGAAATCGACCCGGAGACTGGTCCGCTGGTAATTGGCCTCAAGATCGGCGTCGAGCGTCTCGTCCAGATCCGCAGCCAGCGTCTCATGGCACTCAATGAGACGTCCGAAACCGATTATACCGATGAGGAAGCGGTGCGCGCCGAAGTCACGGATGCAAACCGACTATTCCAGCGCAAGAAGTGGACGATGATCGATGTCTCTCGCCGCAGTGTTGAAGAGACAGCGGCTGCCATCCTCAACAAGCTGAACGAGCGACGCGGACAATGAGCGATCTTGATATTATCCTCGCATCCGGCAGCGAAAGCCGTCGAATGCTGCTCGCAAACGCAGGTGTTGAAGCGAGAAGCATCAAACCTAACGTCGATGAAGATGTTGCAAAAGTATCATTCCGCGCAGAAAAGATGCGCGTGGCAGACCAGGCCATGCGTCTTGCGGAAATGAAGGCGGTCAAGGTTTCGCAGAGGCATGAGGGCCTCGTCATTGGCGGCGACCAGATGCTGAATCTCGACGGCGAGGCGATGGACAAGCCCGTCGACATGGCCGATGCCGCAAATCACCTCCGCAAATTCTCGGGCAAGGTACATAAGCTTGAAACCGCAATAGTCATTGCAGAAGATGGTGTTCCCGTCTGGCGACACCTGACGGCACCAAAGCTGACAGTGCGGCCGCTATCAGAGGCCTTTATCGACGGATATCTTGACGCGGCAGGGCCGAAAATCCTCAACACTGTCGGGGCGTACATGCTGGAAGATATCGGGGCACAGCTCTTCTCCCGGATCGAGGGGGATTACTTCTCGATGCTCGGCCTGCCCCTCCTGCCCCTGCTTGACTATTTACGAGTGAGAGGCGTCATCAGGGCATGATGAAGAAGCTCGCCGTTATTGGAGATCCGGTTGGACACTCCCTGTCGCCCCAGATCCATATGACGTGGATCGACGGGATGCGGCTCAATGCATCCTATGAATCGATTCGCGTGCCGACGGGTGAGGCTGCCGAGGCCCTGGAGGAATTCGCCCGGAAGAAATATATCGGCCTGAACGTTACGCTTCCTCACAAGCAGGCGGTGTTGGCGAGTGTAACAGATACCTCACCAGCGGTTCGGGCAATTGGCGCGGCCAATACGTTGAAACGCAAGACTGACGGAAGCTGGTCTGCGTTCAACACCGATGCGCCGGGCCTAATGGACGCGCTCAGCCGGGTCGGAATGAAAAGCGTGGCGGGCAAGACCGTTCTGCTGCTTGGGGCGGGTGGCGCAGCGCGCGCGGCGCTCTATGCGCTCGACGAAGCGGGAGCAGATATCATCGTGCTCAACCGGACAGTTGAGAAGGCCGGATCGGTGATTGCCAGCTGCTGCCAGCGCGATCACCGATTCGGGCCGATAGACGACCTTGCGCTGCATGCCGCCAAAGCGGACTTTGTCATCAATTCGACCAGTATGGGTCATGGCGGCGAACATTTCGTCCTTCCGGACGGTGATGGGCGTCTGTTCCTGGAGCTGAGCTATGGTGTCCCAGCCGCGCCACAGCTGCAACATGCCCGGTCTCAGGGCTGGGACGCGGAAGATGGTCTCGGCATGCTGGTCTGTCAGGCCGCAGAGAGCTTTCGCATCTGGTTCGGCGGTGACCTGCCCGATGTGGAAGTTGCTCTTGAAGCCTGCCGCGAAACACTCAAAATCACCGGATGATTATCCTCGGCCTGACAGGCTCTATCGGCATGGGAAAGAGCGCAACGGCGGCGATGTTCGCTGATGAGGGCGTGCCGGTCTACGATGCCGATGCGGCTGTCCACGCCATCTATGCCAAGGGGGGACTGGCGGTGGAGCCCCTGGGCGAACGCTTTCCCGGCGTGGTGATTGATGGTGCCGTCAGCCGTCAGCATCTGCGCGATATCGTCCTGGAAGACCCGGACGCGCTGAAGGACCTGGAATCGATCGTTCATCCGCTGGTTGGGGAGACGCAGTCCATTTTCCGGCGCGAAGCCATGCATGCCGGTGCCCGCTTCGCCGTGCTGGACATTCCACTCCTCTATGAAACCGGCGGCGATAAAAGGTGCGACTATGTTGCGGTCGTCACGGCTCCGGCGCCCATGCAACGGGCCCGTGTCATGGCGCGCGAGGATATGAGCGAAGCCGATTTTGAGAAAATCCTCGCCAAACAGGTGCCAGACGCTGAAAAACGGGCCGGCGCGGACTTCGTGATCTCCACAGCCTTTGGTTTCGACTTCACGCGAACCCATGTAAGGGCGATCACAGACCTGCTTTCGAACATGGAGTCTGACCAGGTATGACTGACCAGATCCGCGAGATTGCTTTTGATACTGAAACAACAGGCCTCAACTGGTCTGGCGATGACCGTGTCATCGAGGTCGGCGCTGTGGAGCTCATTAACCATGTCGCGACCGGTCGCACCTTTCATGAGCGCATCAATCCCGGCCGCAAAGTTTCTGAAAAGACCATCGAAATTACTGGCATCACGGATGAGATGCTGGCCGACAAGCCACCTTTCGAGCACCCATCAATCGTTGACGCCTTGCTCGAATTTATCGGTGATTCGCCTGTCGTGGCGCACAATGCCGCCTTTGACCGCGGCTTCCTGAACGCTGAGCTTGTCCGTTGTGGCAGACCGGCAATACCGCTGGAGCAGTGGGTTGATACGCTGGACATCGCGAAGAAACGCTATCCGGGCGCGCCTGCTTCGCTCGATGCCCTGTGCAAGCGCTTCAATATCGGTCTTGAGGCCCGCACGCTGCACGGCGCTCTGCTCGATAGTCAGCTCCTTGCCGAAGTCTATCTCGAGCTCAAGGGCGGCCGCGCCCGCAGTTTTGACTTTTCTGACGGCAGCGGTGATGGCGATGGCGCAAAATTCCGCACCGCCCGCCAGCGACCAACCCCGCTCGGCTCGCTCGTCACAGAGGACGAGGCGAGGCAACATCAGGCTTTCATGGAAACGCTTGGCGAAAACGCAATCTGGTCGCGCTATCAGCCCTGAGGGTCGGTTGAACCGCCTGCAGGCGGGCTCTGCGGCGCTGGGGCCTGTGCAGCTGCTTGCGAACTACGCTGACGCTGCTGGCGATAAAGCGCCGTAAAATCAACTGGATCGATACGAAGTGCCGGGAAGCCGCCTTCCTGGGTGAGGTCAGCCACGATCCGGCGACCAAACGGGAAGAGCATGCGCGGCGCTTCGATGAGCAGCATGGCTTCTGTGTCGGCGGGCGTTCCGCCTTGCACTTGAAACAATCCCGCATATTGCAGCTCGACCAGGAAAAGCGCGGTATCCTGCGTTCCGGCGCGGGCATTGAGCTTGAGAATGACCTCGTAGACGCCCTCTTCTGCATTCTGCGGGATTGCCTGCACATCGATGCCGAGATCGACATTTGGCTGTTCGGTCACGCGCGAACCGGGATTCTCGAAGGACAGGTCCTTGATATACTGGTTCAGGACACGCATTGACGGGCCGGTCATGGCTTGCGGCTGTGCAGCGGTGTCTGGCGTGTCGGTCATTGCTCGGAAATCCTCTCTGAAACTGGGTTTTGCGCCTATCATGCGACCCCATCTTGCGCAACACTGGGTGGCACAGCAGAAAACTTGCCTATATGTGGGTTAGAATAACGCCTACCGGTTGGAGACTTCATGTCCTCTTCGCTTATCGAACTTGTCCTGCTCGCAGCGATCGCGCTTTTCGTGGGCTGGCGTCTTTACACGACGCTGGGGAGCGATGGCGGTCCGCCTGAAGGCCGCACCCGGTCGCAGGCCCCTGCAGCGCCGAAGACAGAAGAGCGTCGCACCGAAGAATCCCGCGGCGGACTTCGCCCGGCCTTCACCGGACCGGCGGCGGCTGGTCTTGAGGCGATTCATGCTGCGGATCCGAGTTTTCACCCGGCAGAGTTCAAGCAGGGCGCGCGCAGCGCCTATGAGATGCTGGCATCTGCCTTTGCCCGCGGAGACCGCGAGACCCTGAAGCCATGGCTCGATACCGATGTCTGGGAAGCTTGGGACGCAGCGATTACCCAGCGGGAGAAAACAGGCGTTGAGGCGCCGCAATTGCTGCGGATTCGTCATTACGAGATCGATGATGCAAGCCTTGAGGGCCGCACGGCCCGGGTCACTGTCCGGTTCGAAGCGGAGCTCGGCGACGGCGATATGACGCGCAAGTCCGAAGAATACTGGACCTTCATGCGCGACGTGGATTCCGACGATCCGAACTGGCTTCTGGACGATGTTGACACTGCAAACTGATCCTCAGGAAAGTGGTGACAGCCTGCCCCAATGAGGGCAGGGTTCTTCGCGCTGGTACCCAAACTGCGGAGGGCCCGGATGGCCAAGGATCTCGTCTTCTATACAAACCCCATGTCTCGCGGGCGCATCGTGCGGTGGATGCTCGAAGAGGTGGGCGAGTCGTATGACACGAAGATCATCCCTTATGAGGACATAAAGTCGCCGGACTATCTCGCCGTCAATCCGATGGGAAAGGTCCCGGCGCTCGTTCACGAGGGCCGGACCGTTACAGAGTGCGCCGCCATATGCGCCTATCTGGCAGACGTCTTTCCGAATGCAGGTCTTGCCCCGCCGCCTGAGAGCCGGGCGGCCTACTATCGCTGGTTTTTCTTTGCCGCGGGTCCCCTCGAAACCGCAATCACGGCCAAGACGCTGAACGTCATCCCGAATGAGGAGCAGCGGCGGACGGTCGGCTATGACCGCATGGAAACCGTTCTCGATGTCCTCGAGCTCGCCGTTCAGGAAGCGCCCTACCTTGCCGGAAACGAGTTCAGCGCCGTGGATGTCTATGCGGGTTCGCAGATTGGCTGGGGCCTGCAATTTGGCACTATCGAAAGACGCAAATCCTTCGAGGATTACTGGGCCCGGATCAGCTCACGCCCCGCCAAGCAGAAGGCTGACGAGATCGACAACGCTCTTGTGCAGGGCTGAAAACGGAGAGTGGCCAGGTTTAATTTGCGAGCAGGTCGCAGGACCGGCACAGGATGGCTCATGAAAAGACTCGGAACTTCTCTCATTCTTCTGGGGCTCGCGGCATGTGCAAGTGCGCCGGAACCCCAGCCAGTGCCGCCTGCCCCACCCATTGCCGAGACACCGGCGCAGCCGGTCTGGACGCCGCCGGTGCCTGCCGATTTCGCAAGCCTGCCCGGTTGGACAAGCGCTGACATCCTTCCGGGCCTTGAGGCCATGCGCAAGAGTTGTGGCACTTTCGCGAGAAGACCGGCCAACCAGTACCTGTCTGACGATGCCCCTTGGGCTGGCAGGGTGGATGACTGGATGCCGGCCTGCGCCGCGCTTGATGTGGTGGCCGACAATGCCAGTGCGAAGGCGGTCGTTCAGGCCCTCTTCCAGCCGGTCGAGATACTGAGCCCGGACGGCCAATCGCGCTTCACCGGCTATTTCGAACCTGTTTACGAGGCACGCTACACGCCGGTCCACCCTTACACAGAGCCTGTCCCTGCCCTGCCTGCTGACCTCGTTTCCGAGGGCGGTGACAATGTCTACCAGACCCTGCCCGGCGGAGGACGCCGGGCCTATCCGAGCCGCGCAGAGATCACGGCTGCCGGGGTCACCCCGCTCGCCTATGCGCATCCCGGGGACGTCTTCTTCCTGCAGGTGCAGGGGTCCGGAAAGCTCGTTTTCCCCGATGGCACGGTGAAGAAGGCCGTCTATGCCGCCCATAATGGGCAGCCATTCCGCTCGACGGCCAACTGGCTTCTAAATCGTGGCTGGATCAGCCGCGGCGAAGCGTCGATGCAGGGAATTCGCGCCTGGATGGACCGTGCGACGCCGGCCCAGGTCCGCGAAGCGATGAACGCGAATCCCCGCTTCGTCTTCTTCACGATAGACCCGTCTACCGAACAGACTTCCGGCCCCAGGGGCGCGCTGAACGTCCCGCTGACGCCGCTTGGCTCGATGGCGGTTGACCGGTCCTTCCATGCACTCGGGGTTCCGGTCTTCGTTCAGACAAGCGCGCCGGGTCTTGGCGGCGAATGGTCCGGCCTGCTCAACGCACAGGACACAGGGGGCGCGATCAAGGGCCCGGTACGCGGGGATATCTATTTCGGTACAGGCCTTCAGGCGGGAGAACGTGCCGGCACGATGAATGCGCCGGGGCGGCTCTGGGTTCTGTTGCCGAGCGCGGTTGCGGCGCGCCTTGATGCGCCCCGACCGGTGGCCTCGCTTGGCGTGACAGGCAACGCGCATTAGATCGGCGGAATGACCGACCGGAAACTCACAAGCGATGAGGCGAAAGCCTGGGACCGTGTGCGCCAGTCGGTTCGCCCGCTGAAGGGCGGCAAGTCTCCCCGGATCAAGCGGGACGTTTCGGATCACCCGATCCTGAAGAAGGTCAAGCCGCCCTCTGCGACAGCAGCAGCCAAGCCTCAGACCGGTTCCCGACGGGCTGTGGATGGCGCTGGGGCGTCGTCCGGACCAGCCGATCGTAGCAAAGAAAAGAAGGTCCGGCGCGGCAAGCTCGAGATCTCAGCGAGCTTCGATCTACATGGTCACACCCAGGACACGGCCTGGTCTGCCCTGCCCGCCTTCCTCATCCGCGAACAGGCGCGTGGAAGCCGATGTGTGATTGTCATTACCGGAAAGGGCAAAGCCGGGGAGGGAATCCTGCGCCGGAACTTCCTGCGCTGGATCGAGATGCCGGAGGCGAATGCTCTGGTGTCCGGCTATGCGCCAGCCCACCCGCGACATGGTGGTGCGGGCGCATTCTACGTCTTCCTGAGGCGGCGCTAGGCCTTGGTCTGTCTGGCCGCTTTTTCCGCAATGCCTGATACACCGCGCCGTTCGGCAAGCGCTTCGGCGACCATGTCCAGAGGCACGCCGCGCGCCCTGAGACCCACCAGCAGGTGAAACAGAAGGTCAGCCGTTTCCGAAGCCACATCCTTGCGGCTCTCTGCTGCGATGGCAAGCGCCACTTCCGCGCCTTCCTCGGCAATTTTCTTTGCGCAGCGGATCTCGCCTGAGCGCAGAAGCCGCGCCGTATAGGACTTGTCAGGATTGCCATCGACGCGCTCATCGACTGTTCGCGCCAGGATCGCGATCAGGGCATTCAATTGCTGAGCTGAACCAAGTTCCTGTTTGGGCATGATTGTCTTTCAGTCTGTCATTCAAATGGTCTGACGGGAGCACCTGCATCTGCAAGCGCCTTTCGGGCCTCAGATAAGCTTACCTCGCCAAAGTGAAAGATTGATGCTGCAAGCACAGCATTTGCGCCGCCCTCGAGGATGGCCGGGACCAGGTCGTCCGCTGAGCCGGCACCGCCTGAGGCAACTACCGGAATACTGACGGCAGATGTGACGGCTTTGAGCAGCGGGATATCAAAGCCGGACTTGGTGCCATCCTTGTCCATGGAGGTGAGCAATATCTCGCCCGCGCCGCGCTTCTGCGCCTCTTTCGCGAATTCGATTGCGTCGATGCCAGTCGGCTTTCGACCGCCATGCGTGAAGATTTCCCAGCTTGCCCCGGCCTTGCGCGCATCAATCGCGACCACGACGGCCTGGCTGCCGGCCTTGGCGGCGCATTCGGCGATCACTGCAGGATTGGCGACGGCGGCTGAATTAATGGCGACCTTGTCAGCCCCGGCACGCAAAAGCTGCACCAGATCACCGGCCGAACGCACCCCTCCGCCGACTGTGAGCGGCATGAAACACTGTTCGGCTGTCCGTCGCACAACGTCCAGCATCGTTCCCCTGCCCTCATGGCTGGCCGTAATATCGAGAAAACAGAGTTCGTCGGCGCCTTGGGCATCATAGGCCTTGGCGAGCGCGACCGGGTCGCCGGCATCACGCAAGCCGACAAAGTTCACACCTTTGACGGTGCGGCCATCTTTGACATCGAGGCAAGGAATGATGCGCGTTTTCAGCATGTTACTTGCTTCGGGCCGCTTCGATGGCCTGTTTGGGATCAATGTCGCCATCATAGAGCGCGCGCCCGAGGATCGTGCCTGAAATGGGCCGCGCAGAGCCTGATTGTTTCAGCGCAACCACATCCTGGACGCTTGCGACACCGCCCGATGCAATCACTGGAATCGAAACAGCGTCGGCCATGGCCTTGGTAAATGCGACATTCACACCGGTTTTCATGCCATCGCGGGAGATATCCGTCACGACCAGGCCTGCGACGCCGCATCCTTCGAAAATTTTGGCAAGTTCGACGGCCTTCATGTCGGAGGTTTCCGCCCAGCCTTCGACAGCGACATAGCCATCCTTTGCATCAATGCCGACGACGATCTTTCCAGGCAGGTCGCGCGCGGCGGACTTGACGAGATCAGGATTGCGCAAGGCGGCCGTGCCGAGAATAACGCGTGAAAGGCCAGCCTCCAACCAGGCGTCGATCTGCTCGCGCGTGCGGATGCCGCCGCCAAGCTGCACCGGAACATCCGTTGCGGCGAGAATACGCCGCACAGCCTCGCCATTGGCACTGTCCCCGGCAAAGGCGCCGTCAAGGTCAACGACATGCAGCCGGTCAAAGCCCATGGCTTTGAAACGAGCCGCCTGATCGCCGGGGTCAGGATTAAAGGCGGTCGCCTGATCCATTTCGCCGCGGATCAGCCGTACGCATTCGCCGCTCTTGAGGTCGATGGCGGGCCAGAGGTCAAACCGCTCTGTCATACCGGCTCCCATTCAAGAAAATTGGCCAGCAGCCTGAGGCCCACACGCTGGCTCTTCTCAGGGTGAAACTGCGTGCCGAAGATATTCGCCTTTGCAATGGCGGCGGTGATCGGCGCGCCATACTCCGTGCTTGCGGCAAGGTTATCACTGTTGCTCAGGACCATGCCATAGGAGTGCGTGAAATAGACGTGTGGGTCATCACCGAGCCCCGTCAGGACCGGGTGATCCTGTTGTATCTGCAGCGCATTCCATCCCATGTGCGGGATCGCGAGGCCTGGTCCCGCCTCGATACGGTCCACTTCCCCGCCAACCCAGCCGAGCCCGGCGGTCTCGCCATCCTCAAGTCCGCGATCGGCCAGCAATTGCATGCCGACACAGATGCCGAGGAACGGCACGCCGCGTTGCAGGACGGCCGTTTCAAGCGCATCGACCATGCCGTCCACGGCGCGCAGGCCGGCGGCGCAGTCGGCATAGTGGCCGACCCCCGGTAGGACCACGCGGTCTGACCGGCTGACCGCTTCGGCATCCTCGGTGACAAGGATGTCCATTGGCGTTTCGCACAGCGTCGATGCAGCGCGCAGTGCACGTTCGGCCGAATGCAGGTTGCCGGAGCCATAGTCTATGAGTGCGAGTGTGGGCATCTGTTCGCGCTCTTAAACGGCTGTTGCAGCAAGGGGAAGAGGGCAAGGCTTGATATCCCCAGACCGGTGAAGCAAGGTCGCCACAGTCCCACAATGGAGTTCCTTCATGCGCACCCTGCTACTCGCCGCGTCCATTGGCATATTTTCTACCGGATTGGCTGGCGCAGCAGCGGCCGACCCGTCGACGGATACGGCCAGCCAGCTCGTCCAGCAAAGGCGGGCGCTGACCGCCGACCTGGCCAGCAAGATCTGGGAATGGGCAGAGATTGGCTATCAGGAAAAGAAGTCTGCAGAATTGCTGCAATCGACGCTCGCCGCTGAGGGCTTCGAGATCGACGCAGGCGTTGCAGGTATCCCGACGGCCTTTGTCGCTGAATATGGTTCAGGTGAACCGGTCATTGCGATCCTGGCAGAATATGATGCCCTGCCCGGTATCAACCAGAGCAAAGCGCCGACGCGGGATCCTGTCAGCGGCAAGCTCGCCGGCCAGGCCTGTGGGCACAATCTCTTCGGCGCTGCATCCGTTTCGGCGGGCATCGCTATCCGTCACTGGCTCGAGGAGACCGGGGCGGAGGGCACCATCCGCGTTTATGGCACGCCAGCCGAGGAAGGCGGCAGTGGAAAGGTCTACATGACCCGGGCCGGCCTGTTCGAGGATGTCGATATTGCCATGCACTGGCACCCGGACGATGAGAACTCTGCCGCTGCCAATACATCACTCGCCAACCGGTCTGCTAAATTCCGCTTTCACGGGATCTCAGCGCACGCAGCAGGCGCGCCGGAGCGCGGACGGTCTGCGCTGGACGGCGTGGAGGCGATGAACATGATGGCCAATATGATGCATGAACACATGCCGCAGGATGCGCGCATGCACTATGTCATCACGTCGGGCGGGAATGCGCCGAACGTGGTCCCGGATTATGCTGAAGTCTTCTACTATGTCCGCCACCCGGACGCAGATGGTGTCGATGCGATCTGGCAGCGTCTCGAAAAAGCCGCTGAAGGTGCTGCAATGGGGACTGGCACGCGCGTCGAATGGGAAATCATTCACGGCAACAACCCGCTTCTGGTGAATGAGGCCCTCGCCCGGATGATGGACGAGAAGCTCCGCGCACTCGGCGGCATTACCTATACTGCCGAAGAGCAGGCCTATGCAGAGCAGGTGGCTGCAAGCTTCGACAATCCCGCACTGGCCCTCGGTTCTCAGGAAGAGGTCCAGCCAATCGAGATATCACTGGGCTATGGATCTACGGATGTAGGCGATGTGTCATGGGCGGTACCGACAGTCGGCCTGCGTACAGCGACCTGGGTTCCCGGCACGTCCGCCCACAGCTGGCAGGCTGTCGCTGCGAGCGGTATGTCGATAGGCCACAAGGGTGCAGATCTGGCAGCCAGGACGCTGACGGCCGCTGCAATCGAGCTCTACCAGAATGATGCCCTTATCGAGGCGGCCTGGGAAGAGTTCGAAGCCAAGCGGGGCCCGAATTACGAGTACAAATCCCTGCTCGGCGACCGCGACCCGCCGCTGGATTATCGCAGGTAAGACGGCGACAAGCCTGATCGAGACAGGTTTGTCGCTGTCAAAGCCGGCTTTCAGCACATCGAGATCATTGACGCATCGCACGGGCCGGCGAACCGGACCGTCCTGCTGGGCCGCAACCGCCGCTTTCGCTGAGCTAGAGACTGCCCTTGGTGCTTGCTGGCTTGCCCTGAAGGCGTGGATCCGGCGTGACAGCCATCTTCAGCGCCCGCGCCGTTGCCTTGAAACAGCTCTCGGCGATGTGGTGATTGTTCTCGCCATAGATGTTCTCGATGTGCAGGCACATACCGGCATTGCCGGCTAGGGCATGGAAGAATTCCTTGAAAAGTTCAGTGTCGAGATCGCCCACCTTGTCGCGCCGGAAATCGACCTTCCAGATAAGGTAAGGCCGCTTGCAGAGATCGATGGAGGCACGGCTCAACGTCTCATCCATCGGAATGTAGGCATGCCCGAAGCGCGTAATGCCTGCAAAGTCGCCAAGCGCCTTCATGATCGCCTGGCCAATAACAATGCCGGTGTCCTCCACTGTGTGGTGCGCATCGATATGCAGATCGCCTTTTGCCTTAACGGTGAGGTCGATAAAGCTGTGGCGGGACAGCGAATCCAGCATGTGATCGAAGAAGCCGACACCTGTTTCGATATCGGACTTGCCGGTTCCGTCGAGGTCGACGGTTACTGTAATGTCCGTTTCGCGAGTCGTCCGCGTAACTGTGGCTATACGATTTTTACTCATGATGGGGCCTGATACATCGTCTCAATCGAAAGAGATACAACAGATTCATTCACGGAATTCTAAAGTTTAGGCCCGATTGTGTCGTTCAGGGCGCAATTTGCGTGCAGGCAAACGAGTAGATTTTCTGGCAAATCAATCCAAAATGGCCCGCCAAGTGGCGAAAATGAAGTTCGAAGTTGCGCTGCCGCTATGCGCGGCGCTGCTAGGCTTCGTCCTGTCTGTCGCCTTCGCGTCGATCTACGTCATTGCTGCAGAAAACCGCGCTGAGACCGAATCCGACATTCTGGCCGAACGCCTGGTGCGAACGATTAGCCCCGATGTTGCGTCAGGCGATTATGAACAGGTGCGCCAGACCGTCGAGCGATTTGCTGGCGACCGTGTGCTGGTCGTCGATGCCGAGGGCAATGCGATCGCTGGATCTGACACCCCTCAAGTTCGGAAGAAAGGCGAGGTCTATCCCGTCACCGAGGCGGGCGTGACGGTGGCAGAGCTCATTTCCCTGCGTCTGAGCCCTGGCGGTCTGCCCTTGCCCCTGCCGGCCATGCTCGCGGCGGTCCTGTTCGTGACCGGCATGTCTTTCGCCCTTGCAAACTATTTTGCGAAGGTTGGTGCCATTCAGGCGCGGTCAATTGCAGATACGGTTGACCGCGTCAGCAATGGTCTTTCATCACGGTCCTCCCGCAAGCTGTTGTTTGAGGAGTTTCGCCACCTGCATGCCAGCACGGTTCGCGCGCTGCATAAGCTGCGCGCCGAGAATACGAAGCTCAGCAATGCCGCCTATACTGATGAACGCACGGGACTGGGCAACTCACTCAGCCTGACGCGCCAGTTGACCGAGACGATCGCCGATTCAGCCTTCGAGGACCCGTCTTCCTTCATCCTCATCGACGCCGACGCGATCCAGCAGATATCTGAAAGTGCCGACAGCGCGCTTGGTTCAGAAACCTATGTCACCATGAGCCGGCGCATTGCCGAATTTGTCGCCTCACGCGAGCGGGCTCACGCCGTGCCTGCGGGCAGCTGGAAGGTCTTTGCGCTTCAGTCCGACGAGTTCGCCATCCTTGTGGATCGCATCGGGGCCCGTCCCGAAGTCATGCGGCTGGTCCGGGACCTGATCGATACGCTGAACCAGCCCTACCAGCTGTCAGGCAAGAAATTTCGCGTGCCGGCCTCGGTCGGCATCGTCATGATACCCGAAGACGGCCAATCGCCGGCCGATATCCGCAAGCGTGCCCAGTCGGCCCTCTTCCAGGCCCGGCGCAGCGACAGCACGGATTTCCAGTTCTACTCACCGAAATTCGACCGCCAGGATGCTGCGCGCAAACGTCTTGAGGCCGAAGTGCGCGCCGCCGTCGAGAACAAGCGTTTCATCCCGGTCTTCCAGCCCAAGATCGATCTTCGGACCGGCCGCATCATTGGAGCTGAAGCGCTGGCGCGATGGAAACTTGAAAGTGGGCGGATCGTTTCGCCGAATGTGTTCATTCCAGTTGCCGAAGCGACTGGACTGATCGGCGAAATCGGCATTCAGATCGCTCGCCAGTCCTGCCGCGCCGCCGCACGCTGGCACCGGCTCGGACATACGGGCATCTCCGTTGCGATCAACGTTTCGCCCATCCAGTTTGAGTCCGATGACCTCGGCACCATGCTGATCCATGCGATGACCGAAGCTGGTCTTCCGCCGCGGCTGATGCAGCTGGAGATTACGGAAAGCGTCGCCGTCACGGACCCGGAGCGGCTCAAGGATGTTGTCGGACCCCTGAAATCCATGGGCGTCAAGCTCGCCATTGACGATTTTGGCACCGGCCACTCAAACCTTGCCATGTTGGGCCGCCTGCCTTTCGACGTCTTCAAGATCGACCGCCAGTTCATTTCCGGCCTCTATTCCGACAAGCAGGCCCCGGCGATTGTGGAAATGATTCTCGGCATGGCCGAAACGCTCGGCATGGAGACGGTTGCAGAAGGCGTCGAGACCGAAGCCCAGGAAGCGTTCCTGCGTCGGCGTGGATGCGACCAGTACCAGGGCTACTATTACAGCGCGCCTGTGCCGCTTGACCGTTTCATTCACATGCTGAATGAAGACCGCGCCAAATTCGCAGCGACAGCAAGCTAAGACACACGCAGCCTCTTGCAGAGACGGCGCCGGTGGGCCACATCACCCGTCGTGACTGATTATACCCACGAAAATTCGCCGCCCTGGCATGGGACGACCATCCTTGCGGTTCGCACGCAAGACCATGTGGTACTTCTGAGTGATGGACAGGTCTCGATGGGCCAGACCGTGATGAAGGGCAATGCCCGCAAGGTCCGCCGTCTCGGTAATGGGGAAATCCTGGCAGGTTTCGCCGGCGCAACAGCCGACGCCTTTACCCTGTTTGAACGGCTCGAGCAGAAACTCGAACGCTTCCCCAACCAGCTTCAGCGAGCCGCGGTTGAGCTGGCCAAGGACTGGCGCACGGAAAAATACCTCCAGAAGCTCGAAGCCCTGCTCATTGTTGCCGACAAGGATACAACTCTCGTCATTACAGGCGCGGGCGATGTGCTTGAGCCGGAACACAATGTTGTCGCGGTTGGATCGGGCGGCAATTATGCGCTATCGGCGGCCCGTGCGCTCTACGATTATGAAAAGGACGCCGAAAAGCTCGGTCGCCGCGCCATGGAAATCGCCGCCGACATCTGCGTCTACACCAATGGCAATTTCTCGGTCGAGAAACTGGATCTGAAATCATGACAGCTGTCCTCACCCCCAAGGAAATCGTCTCCGAGCTGGATCGTCACATTGTAGGGCAGGGCGATGCCAAGCGCGCTGTTGCGCTCGCCCTGCGCAATCGCTGGCGCCGCAAGCAGGCTCCCGAAGAGCTGCGTGATGAGATCACGCCAAAGAATATCCTGATGATCGGCCCGACTGGCGTCGGCAAGACCGAGGTGTCCCGCCGTCTGGCAAAGCTCGCCAATGCACCATTTCTCAAGGTGGAAGCGACAAAGTTCACCGAAGTTGGCTATGTCGGCCGGGACGTCGAGCAGATCGTTCGTGATCTCGTCGAGTCCGCCATTGGCATGGTGAAAGACCAGCGTCGCAAGTCGGTTGAAGACCAGGCCCGCGAGGCGGCTGAAAAACGTCTTCTCGATTCGCTGGTTGGCGAAGACGCCCAGTCATCGACGCGCGAAGTGTTCCGCCGCAAGCTCCGCGACGGCGAGCTTGATGACAAGGACATCGATATCGAGCTGGCCGACACCAGCAATCCGCTGCCCATGATGGATCTGCCAGGCGGCGGTGGCTCAATGGGCATGGTCAATCTGAGCGACCTGCTGGGCAAGGCGATGGGCGGCCGTACCAAGCGCGTAAAGACCACTGTGCGCGATGCCTACAAGCCGCTTATCGCCGAAGAAGCCGACAAGCTGATCGATGAGGAGAGCGTCACGCGCGAAGCTGTGCGCATCGTCGAGTCTGATGGCATTGTCTTCCTCGACGAGATCGACAAGGTCGCCGGATCGAGCGGTCGCAGCGGCGCCGATGTGAGCCGTGAAGGCGTGCAGCGAGACCTGCTTCCGCTGATTGAGGGTACAACAGTCTCGACCAAGCGCGGACCGGTGCGCACCGACCACATCCTGTTCATCGCGTCTGGCGCATTCCATGTATCAAAGCCATCTGACCTGCTGCCGGAATTGCAGGGCCGTTTGCCCATTCGGGTGGAGCTGAAGCCCCTGTCGCGCGACGATATGCGCCGCATCCTGGTGGAGCCGGAAGCCTCGTTGATCAAGCAACATGAGGCGCTGATGAAGTCAGAAGGGGTCGAGCTTACCTTTGAAGACGCCGCGATCGATGCACTTGCCGACATTGCGGTCAGGGTCAATGACACGGTCGAGAATATCGGTGCACGCCGTCTTCAGACTGTTCTTGAACGTCTACTGGACGAGATCAGCTTCACAGCGCCGGACCGTTCTGGTGAAACGGTCACGATCACGGCTGACTATGTTGAAGCTCAGCTGTCCGATCTTGCCGGAAACGCCGACCTCTCGAAGTTCATTCTTTAGTCGCTGTCGCAGTTCGGCGGACAGGCATGTGCTTCTTGCCCCAGTCGCGGAAGGCTATGAGGGCTGGGCCAAACTCCCTGCCCTTTTCGGTGAGCACGTATTCATGGCGTTTCGGCCTGTCCTGATAAGGGCGACGTTCAAGCACGCCAGCCGTCACAAGCCGCTTCAGGCGCGATGACAGGATGTGCCGCGTCGCGCCCGTGGTCTCGGCAAACTCCTCAAATTTGGACCGCCCGAGAAAACAGTCCCGCAGGATGAGTAGTGTCCAGCGATCACCAACCAGCGTGAGCGTTCGGGCGACCGGGCACCAATTTTCGTCAAGTTCGGTCCATTTCATGGTGACAAGTGATACCCTGATTTGCTAAAGTTCCAAAATGGAACGAACAGATGACTGATCCTGCCGCCATCATAATTGGCGCGGGCGATGCAACGGGCGGCGCGATTGCCCGAAGATTTGCCAGGGAAGGCCTGACCTCGATTTGCACCAGACGGACTGAAGAGGCCGTGGTGCCACTGGTCGATGATATCCGCGTCTCCGGTCGCAAGGCAATCGGCATCGGTTGCGATGCGCGTGATGAAGACCAGATGGTCGCCCTGTTCGACCGCGTGGAACAGGAGGTCGGCCCGGTCGAGGTCATGGTCTTCAATATCGGTGCGAATGTCCGGTTCCCGATCACCGAGACCACGGCTCGTGTGTATCGGAAAGTGTGGGAGATGGCGGCATTCGCTGGCTTCCTGGCCGGGCGTGAGGCGGCGCGGGTGATGCTGCCGCGCGGCGCGGGCACCATCATTTTTACCGGCGCGACGGCATCGATGCGCGGCGCGGCCGGCTTTTCCGCCTTTGCCGGGGCCAAGTTCGCACTTCGGGCGCTAGCCCAGTCCATGGCGCGCGAGCTTGGACCGAAGGGTATTCATGTCGCCCATGCCGTGATCGATGGGGCTATCGATACCGCCTTCATTCGCGATAATTTTCCAGACCGCTACGCGCTCAAGGACCACGATGGAATCCTCAATCCGGAAGCCATCGCCGATGCATACTGGATGCTGCACACCCAGGAGCGCAGCGCATGGACCCATGAGCTGGACCTTCGGCCTTGGATGGAAAGTTTTTGACCCCGAACAGATTGGAGGCCCCGATGGCCAAGACCCTCGAATTCTTTTTCGACTTTATCAGTCCGTTCTCCTATATCGCGTATCACGCGCTTCCATCGGAGCTCGGTGACCTCGTATCACAGGTCGAATACAGGCCGATGTTTCTCGGCGCAGTGATGCAGACAACGGGCAATCGCCCGCCGGGCCTCGTACCTGCCAAAGGGGCTTATCTGCCTGTCGATCTTGCCCGGTGCGCCAGGCGGTATGGTATTCCGTTCAGGCTGAACCCGCATTTTCCGATGATGAACACCCGCCCCATGCTGCGGGCTGCCATCGGGCTTTCGGATACGCCAGACGAGCAGAAACGCTTTATCGAAACCGTTCTGCACCATGTCTGGGCGGCACCCTCACCGCTGAAGACTGATGAGCCTGATCAGGTGCGTGCCATGTGTGCGGAGGCAGGTTTCGACGCGGACCGCATCCTTGAACTGGCCGAATCCGAGCACACGAAATCCGTGCTGAAGGCCAATACTGACAGCGCGATCGAGCGCGGCGCCTTTGGTGCGCCGACCTTTTTTGTGGGTAGCGACATGTTCTTCGGACATGACCGTCTGGACTATGTGAAAGAGGCCCTGCTGGCGGCCTGAGAATAATGGAGAAAACTTGGAACCGTTCGTCGCCCATGGGCATAGGACGGGTGAAGCATTATTCTCCAGCTTCAAAGACACCCCTCATACCGGCGCTACGGCGTCGGTATTTTTTTCTCAGAGTTTAACGGCTTTCTGGATCAGGGCCTGGCTGATCACCGCTTTCACCATGTCGGGCCGGAAGGGCTTCGGAATCAGGAAGGCTGGCTCGCCGCGCTCGCCCTTCAGGAGGCGCTGCGGATAGGCGGTAATGAAGATTACCGGAATATCGAGCTGATCGGTGATTTCCCTGGCTGCTTCCGCGCCAGACGACCCATCTGCTAGCTGTACATCCGCCAGGAGAAGTGCAGGCGGATTTGCAAGGCAGGCTTCGACCGCGGTCTCACGCGTGACTGCCTGCCCGATAATGCGGTGACCCATCTGTTTGGCAATCTGCGCGATATGGGCGGCGACGAGTGCTTCGTCCTCAATGATGAAGACATCCGTTGCCAGTGACGCCTTCAGCTCGTCTTCAGCGTCGGCTACAAAGTCCGAAACGGTGCTGGCGTCTGCTCCCATGATGCGGGCCGCATCTTCCAGGGTGAAGCCTTCCATCGTCGTAAGCAGCTGGGCGCGGCGGGGATTGGATGAAAGGGCAGGCGATGCAGACCCCGGCGCCGATGCGTTGAAGTCGCTCACCTTGCGTTCCAGCATCGAAAACAGTGTCAGACGGCCAATGCCTGGATCTGAGCGTTCGAGAAGATCGACGATCACGCCCTCAACAAGAGTATCACCCTGAAGACTGCTGCCGGTCACCGCGCGCGCATAGCGACGAAGATATGGCAGTTCCTTTTCGACATCTTCAGCTATACCCATTCAATCACCAACCTTACCCAGCGATACTCAACAAGCAATGCGCTGCCTGTCCGTCGAAGGACAATTGACGCCTGTAGGGGTAGCCTGCGCGGGCCATGGTAAATTAATTGGTAATGCCTGCGCTTCTTGCGAGACGCCTGTAAGCAACTTCAGGGCGAGGCCCGTAATGCGAGATGACTTCTGCCGCTGCAATGTGGCCGAGCCTCGCGCACAGCGAAAGTGGCAGCTCCCGCGACAGACCGAACATGAAACCCGCCGCATACTGGTCGCCAGCGCCGGTCGTATCGACCACCTTGTCGACCGGCTCGGCTGCCACATGGATCGGTTCGCCTTCCCCGATCACAACCGATCCCTTTTCCGAGCGGGTCACAGCAGCCAGGGCCGTATCGGCACGGAGCTTTTCGACCGCGCCGTCAAAGTCGTCTGTCTGGTATAGCGACAGCAGTTCGTCCTCATTGGCGAACAGGATATCGACATGGTTGCGGATCAGATGCAGGAAGCTGTCGCGGTGGCGCTCGACGCAGAAGCTGTCGGAAAGGGTCAGGGCCACGCGGCGGCCAGCCGCCCTTGCGATCTCGGATGCGTGAACGAAGGCTTGCTTGGCGGGCTCCTCGTCGAAAAGGTAGCCTTCGAGGTAGAGGATCGCGCCAGCCTTGACGGTTTCGGCTGAAACATCCTCTGCACTGAACCGGACTGATGCGCCGAGATAGGTATTCATGCTGCGGGCGCCATCTGGTGTCACGAAGATGATTGACCGGGCGGTGGCTGGGCCATGATCCAGGGGTGGGGTATCGAACGGAATGCCGCTCTCATTCATGTCGCGGCGGAAGACTGAGCCGAGCGGGTCGTCCGCGACCTTGCCGATATAGGCGGCGGTACCTCCAAAGCTGGCAACGCCGACAATCGTGTTTGCGCCGGACCCGCCAGAGAGCTGCCGGGCCTCAGGTGCTGCGGCGGTCAGGGCATCGGCGCGCGCCTCATCGATGAGAGTCATTCCGTTCTTGCGAATGTTGAACCGGTCGAGGAAGCTGTCTTCGACGGGGGCGATGATATCGACAATCGCATTGCCGAGCCCGACGACGTCGTAGAGAATTCCAGCCATAAAAACCTCTTGGATTCCTTCCCGTCCGGATTTGCAGACCTCGCCCGTGGACGCAAGTCAAGGCCGCAGATATAGCGCAGATATGCGCATCGCTTACATCGCTTCAGACGTCACTTTGCCCGGATCAACCATCCGGCGCGGCGACGGTTTCGAGCACGATCACATGATGGCCTTGCTGCAAGCGGGGTTCTCTGAAATCGGCGGCTCGATCATGGATGTGTCCTGGAGTGATCCGCAAGCAGACTGGTCATCCTACGATGCTGCGATAATCGGTACCGCCTGGGATTATTGGGACAGGCTTGAGGAATTTTTGGCGACGCTCGGCCATATTGCTTCGGCGACCCGGCTTTATAACCCGCTCGAGCTGGTACACTGGAATATTCACAAGACCTATCTGCGTGACCTTGAAGCGCGGGGCGCGAAACTTATCCCGACGCTCTGGATTGACCAGATGACCGAGCAGAAGGCACGGGCAGCCTTCCGGGACCTCCAGTCCGAGGATCTGGTGTTCAAGCGACAGATCGGTGCGGGCGCCTTCGACCAGCACAGGCTGAGGGCAGGCGACCCGATCCCCGCTATGACGCACCCGACGATGGTGCAACCCTTCCTGCCGATGATCGAAACCGAGGGCGAGCTCAGCTTCATCTTCATTGATGGGGAGCTGTCGCATGCGCTGATCAAGCGCGCCGCACCCGGCGATTACCGCATCCAGTCGCTCTATGGCGGGGTGGAGACGGCAATTGTGCCAGACGGAGAGGACGTCAGGGCAGCGCGCGCTGTTCTCGACACCCTCGATGACACGCCGCTCTATGCCCGCGTTGACATGCTGCGGGATGGTGAGGGCGGCCTCCTACTGATGGAGCTCGAACTGATAGAGCCTTATCTCTATCCAGTACAGGGGCCGGATATTGGCCGATTACTGGCCAGTGCGGTTCGAAAGCGGCTGGCGGCCTAGACCTTCACGCCGCCCTTTTCGGCATCTGCGAGGAAGGCGGCAAGACCCTTGTCGGTCAGCGGGTGGCTGACGAGGCCTTTCAGAACGTTCGGTGGAACGGTTGCGACATCAGCGCCGGCGAGCGCAGACAGTTTCACATGATTGGCGCTGCGGATTGAAGCGGCGAGGATTTCGGTCTCGAACATGTAATTGTCATAGATCGTCCGGATGTCCTCGATCAGCTCCATGCCGTCGATATTGATATCGTCGAGACGGCCGATGAAGGGGGAGATATAGGCGGCGCCAGCCTTCGCCGCCAGCAAGGCCTGGTTGGCCGAGAAGCAGAGCGTGACGTTCACGGCCGTGCCGGCATCGCTCAGCGTGCGGCAGGCGCGCAGCCCGTCCATGGTGAGCGGCAGTTTTACGGCGACGTTGGACGCGATGGCCTGAAGTTTCTTGCCTTCGCTGACCATGGTTTCGTAATCGGTGGCGACCACTTCGGCGCTGACATGGCCTTCGGTGAGGCCGCAGATTTCTTCGATCACCTCGGCGAAGTTGCGGCCGGATTTCGCGATGAGCGACGGATTGGTGGTCACGCCATCGATGAGGCCCGTGGCGGCGAGATCCTTGATTTCTGCTGTGTCAGCAGTGTCGACGAAGAACTTCATGGCGTTTCCTTCCTAGGCGTTTGTCAGTTGCCGGAAATAGGCGATGGTTTTTTCCAGCCCATCGCGGAGCCGGAGGGTCGGTTCCCAGCCCAAGGTTTCCCTCGCGCGGGAAATGTCTGGCTGGCGCTGGCGCGGATCGTCCTGCGGCAGGGGCTTGTGGACCAGGCTCGACTTCGACCCGGTAAGTTCAATCACAAGCTCGGCCAGCTCCCGGATGGTGAACTCGCCCGGATTGCCAAGATTGATCGGGCCGGTCACTTCGCGTGGCGTGTTCATCAGGCGGATCAGGCCTTCCACGAGGTCGTCGACATAGCAGAAACTGCGCGTCTGCTGGCCGTCGCCATAAAGCGTGATGTCCTCGCCGCGCAGCGCCTGCATGATGAAATTCGAAACAACGCGCCCATCATTCGGGTGCATGCGCGGACCATAGGTGTTGAAGATCCGCGCGACCTTGATTTCTGTGCCGTGCTGGCGGTGATAGTCGAAGAACAGCGTCTCCGCGCAGCGCTTTCCCTCATCATAGCACGAACGCGGGCCGATGGGGTTCACATTGCCCCAATATTCTTCGCGCTGGGGGTGGATTTCCGGGTCGCCATAGACTTCCGACGTCGAGGCCTGGAGGATTTTCGCCTTGGTCCGCTTGGCGAGGCCGAGCACATTGATCGCGCCGTGGACACTCGTCTTGGTCGTCTGCACCGGGTCGAACTGATAGTGAACAGGGCTCGCCGGGCAGGCGAGATTGTAGATCTCGTCCACTTCCACGAAGAGCGGGAAGGTCACGTCATGGCGCATCAGCTCGAAGCGCGGATTGGGCATCAGGTGCGCAACATTGCTGCGCCGGCCTGTGAAGAAATTGTCGACGCAGAGCACTTCCGCGCCCTGGTCCAGCAGGCGTTCGCAAAGGAAGGAACCGATGAAACCGGCACCACCTGTGACGAGAATGCGGGGCGCAAGGTGCATGGGCGTTATGGCCGTCCGACGCTAATATATTTGAAACCGCGCCGCGCCATGTCTTCGGGCGAGTAAATGTTGCGCAGGTCGACGACGATATCGCTGCTCAAGGCGTCTTTCACGCGGTCGAGGTCGAGGGCGCGGAACTGGTCCCATTCCGTGATGATGACCATTGCGTCCGCCCCATCAATCGCCGCATAGGCGTTATCGGCATAATCGAGACCCGTCATCATCTTCTGGGCTTCGTGCATGCTTTCCGGATCATAGGCTTTCACGGTCGCGCCCGCTGCAATCAGCGCCGGGATAATGTCGAGGCTTGGGGCGTCGCGCATGTCATCGGTGTTCGGCTTGAAGGCGAGGCCCAGAACGCCGATTGTCTTGCCCTTCACGTCGCCGCCCATGGCCTTGATGACCTTGTTTGCCATCGCCTTCTTTCGGGCGGCATTGACCTCGACCACCGTGTCCACGATGCGCACGGGTGACTTGTAGTCATTGGCCGTCTTGGTGAGGGCCAGCGTGTCTTTCGGGAAGCAGGAGCCGCCATAGCCAGGACCGGCATTGAGGAATTTGCGCCCGATCCGGCCATCAAGACCGATGCCGCGCGAGACTTCCTGCACATTTGCGCCAACCGCTTCGCAGAGATCTGCCATCTCGTTGATGAAAGTGATCTTCACGGCGAGGAAGGCGTTGGCGGCGTATTTGATCAGTTCGGAGGTGCGACGGCTTGTGAACAGGATCGGCGTCTCATTCAGGAAGAGCGGGCGATAAAGCTCACGCATCACTTCGCGGGCGCGCTCACTGTCTGTGCCGACGACGACGCGGTCCGGGATCTTGAAGTCCTTGATCGCTGCGCCTTCGCGCAGGAATTCAGGGTTGGAGACAACGGCAAAGTCCGCATCCGGCCTGGTCTTGCGGATGATGGCCTCGACTTCATCGCCCGTGCCGACTGGAACGGTGGATTTTGTAACAACGACGGTGAAGCCATCCATCAGCGATGCAATTTCTTCTGCAGCGGCGTAGACATAGGAGAGATCCGCATGACCGTCACCGCGGCGCGACGGGGTGCCCACAGCGATGAAGACGGCGTCCGCATCGGCGATGGCATCCTTGGCCTCGGTGGTGAAGTGCAGGCGGCCAGCACTCACATTCTGTGCGACGAGATCATCAAGGCCGGGTTCGAAGATCGGGATTTCCCCCTGCTTCAGGCGTTCGATCTTGGACGCGTCCTTGTCGACGCAAGTCACGACGTGGCCGAAATCGGCGAAACACGCCCCGCTCACCAGGCCCACATAGCCTGTCCCGATCATCGCTACGCGCATGGTTCTTGTCCTGTATTCTTTTACGCCTTCAGAGTGGGGCGAGGGGTGCGATTTTTATGCTTAAAGGTCAAGTGTGCAGGGCATGCCAGACAGGATGAAATTTCACCGATTTGCCTAATCGGGGGTTATGGCCTGATCAGGCATAACCATGACCTGAAATGGCCGTGGCTGGGCCTGGCAGGAATGAACCGTGTTCTGGAAATCCTATTTCCCCATCCTTGTCGCGCAGGCGGCACTTGCATTTGCCTATATAGGCTGGCCGGTGCTGCGCCGTTTTGCGGCGTGGGCGGGGCGCAGGCTGGCGAGCGCCTGGCCGGTTGATGAAGAGATCGCTGCGTCCGGTTTCGAATCCCGGGCAAAGGCAGGCATGGAGCAACACTGGGGCCCCCATTCGGAACGCTTTGCCCAGGCATTCTCTGAGGCGTCGAGCAAGACACGCTCCGCGTCACCGCCGCCCCCACCGCCGTCTCCGCCACCTCCTCCCGCGCCACCACTGACACCGCGAAGGGCGCATCTGCGAACACTCGGCCTGTCGGGCTCTCCGGACAGCAAGGCGCTGCGCATGGCGTATCGCAAGCTCGCCAAGACCTATCATCCGGACCAGTACGCCTCACCGGCGCATTCCGATGCCGACCGCCACAGGGCGAGTGAGCGCATGAGCGCGATCAATGAGGCGTATGACTGGCTGGTCAGGAACGCCTGATATCAGATTTCCTGATTATAGTCCCCAACTTCCGGGTGTTTTGCGAGGCGGGGTTTCACTTCCTTGTGGAAGAGGTCGCGCATGTCGTCTTCGGACTGCAGGCTTTCGACCACAACCACCAGCTCCGGCTTGTTCGATGAGGCCCGCACCAGCACCCAGGAGCCATCCTCCAGCGTCACGCGGGCACCGTTCACTGTGTTCACATCGACGACCTTGCGGCCGAGGATCTCACCGCCAGCCATGGTTTCATATTCAGCAACCATCTTGTCGATCACGCTGTATTTGATCTCGTCATCACAATGCGGCGACATGGTGAGCGAGGTGTAGGCCGTGCCGAGTTCGGATTTGAGATCGGCCATCGTCTTGTCCGGATTGCGGTCCAGCATCTGCAGGATTGCGCCGGCTGCCACGATACCGTCATCATAGCCAAGGCCGATCGGGGGGCGGAAGAAAAAGTGGCCGGACTTCTCGAAACCGGCCAGGGCGCCGAGATCTGTCGTGCGGCGTTTGATGTAGGAATGACCGGTCTTGTAATAGTCGACGCTTGATCCGTTCTCTTTCAGAACCGGGTCAGTCTTGTAGAGGCCCGTGGATTTGACATCGACGACGAAATTCGCGCCGGGATGAACCCTGGAGAGGTCGCGCGCCAGCATCAGGCCGATCTTGTCAGCGAAGATCTCTTCGCCCGTATTGTCGACAACGCCGCAGCGGTCGCCATCGCCGTCGAAACCGAGGGCGACATCTGCGCCAAGCTCTTTCACGGCTTTCGCCATGGCGTGCAGCATTTCGCTGTCTTCCGGGTTCGGATTGTATTTCGGGAATGTGTTGTCGAGGTTGCAATCCATCTCGATGACCTCTGCGCCCATGGCGCGCAGGGCATCCGGCGCAAAGGCACCGGCCGTGCCGTTACCGCAGGCGGCAATGACCTTGATCTTTCTCTTCAGTTCGATCCCTTTGGAGACCGATGCGATGTAGCGCTCGCGCATGCCATCGACGCGGAACGATCCGCCGCGGGCATGCGGGTGAAATTCACCGTTGAGGACGATTTCCTTGAGGCGGCCCATCTCGTCCGGCCCGAAGGTCAGCGGCTTGTTCGCGCCCATCTTCACGCCGGTCCAGCCATTCTCATTGTGGCTCGCCGTCACCATGGCGCAGCAGTCCACGTCAAGCTCGAACTGCGCCCAGTAGACCATCGGTGACAGGGCAAGGCCAATATCCAGAACATCGCAGCCCCCGGCAACCAGTCCGAGTTTCAGCGCATTCTTGATCGGCAGGGAGATGGAGCGGAAATCATGGCCCGTAACCACCTTCGGAGAAACGCCCAGTTCGTGAAACAGAGTGGCCATGCCGAGACCGAGCGCTTCGGCGCCGAGCAGATTCAGTTCAGGAGCTTTCGAATGGCCGGGCACCCCGAACCACCAGCGCGCATCATATTCTCGAAACCCTGTCGGCTTGACCAGTGGAAGCGTCTCGAATTCAATTGAATTGGGGGCAATGTCAGCGCGTGGTTTCGGCATCATGGGCCGGTATCTCCTTGATATTCAGTCTGCTTCACTTGGCACAGAAGTGTAACGCTTTTCCAGTGCCTGGCCGATTTATGTCGTGACGGTGCGGCTTGCCAGGAAGCGCGCCATCCATCCCCCGACAAGGCCATTATCGACGGGATGGTCGAGGCTCTTGCAGGCCGCATCCACACGGTCACCGGAGAATGCGGTCCCGCGCCGGACATTGTAGAGCGCGCAGTTGAAGCCGCTCGAGAACTCGGGATGGCCCTGAAAGCTGATGGCCGGGACGGCGCCATAGTCGAGCGCCGCGAAAGGTGTGAAATCGGACGCGCCCACGACAGTCGCGCCGGGCGGCAGACTGAGCACCTGGTCCTGGTGGCTGACGCCAAGCGAGAAACTGTCTTCGGCATAGTCGCCCATCCAGTCGGGACGGGCGCAGATTTCATAAGTGTGCCGACCGATACCCCAGCCCTTTTCGGATTTCTCGACCCGCCCGCCAAGCGCCTTTGCGACGGCCTGATGGCCGAAGCAGACACCGATCTGGGGAACGGATTTCGCAGCGGCCCGCTGAATGAAATTGAACAGGGGCTGCATCCAGGGATGGTGCTCGTATACGCCGGCGGCAGAGCCGGTGATCAGGATCGCCTGAACCGCGTCGAGGTCGGGAAACGAATCCCCGTTGACGACTGATGCTGTCTCGGTCTCGAGGCCCGGCAGGTGCGGGGTGATCAGGTCGCGGAACATGGCAGGATAGCCCGGCCAGTCGCTGCGCAGCGCTTCCGGCGGCATTCCGGTTTCGATGATTGTCAGTTTCATGGGGAATGCGTGTCTGTGAGTTCGTCTTCTGGTGCAAGCTGATTGGCGATCCAGGCATCGATCTGGAGGTCCAGGGCGTTGAGCGGCATCGAACCCTGGCCCAGCACCGCGTCGTGGAATGCGCGGATGTCGAAGTCATCGCCGAGCACGTCCTTCGCTCTCTGGCGAAGCTCAAGGATTTTCAGCTCGCCGATCTTGTAGGCGGTCGCCTGTCCCGGCCAGCCGATATAACGCGTCACTTCTGTTTCGATGTTCAGCGGGGCCAGTGCCGAGTTCTCGACGAAGCAGGCCTCGGCCTCTTCGCGGGTCCAGTTGTACCAGTGCATGCCGGTGTCTGCGACGAGACGGCAGGCGCGCCACATCTCATAGGAGAGCTGGCCGAAACGTTCATAGGGAGTCTGGTAGATGCCCGCCTCGCCGGCCAGCTTCTCTGCGTAGAGCCCCCAGCCCTCGCCGAACGCTGTGGCGTAGTACTGGCGGCGAAAACGCGGCACATCCCGAAGCTCCTGCGCGAGCGATATCTGCAGATGGTGTCCCGGGACCGCTTCATGAGCCGACAGCGCCGGAAGTTCATAGAGCGGCCGCTGGTCGAGCGCGTAGGTGTTGACAAGATAGGTGCCGGCAACGCCTTCCTCCGGGTCGCCGCCAGAATAGCGGCCTGTTGTATATCCCGGTGCGATGTCGTCCGGCACAGGCTTCACACCATAAGTCAGGCGCGGCAGGGTGCGGAAATATTCAGGCAGTATGGCGTCGAGGCGTTTGGAGATGCGTGAGGCTTTCTCCAGCAGGTCTTCGGCGGTCTCAGGGTAGAATTGCGGGTCGGTTCGCAGGAAGTTCAGGAAATCGGCAAATGTGCCCGGATATCCAAGCTCTGCGATGATGCCTTCCATCTCTGCGCGGATGCGGGCGACTTCCTGCTGGCCAAGCTCATGGATCTGCCCTGGCGTGTATCCGGCGCCTGCGGTGTGGTCGCGGATCGCTGCGTCGTAATATTCCTGTCCACCCGCCAGGGAGTTCACGCCCGGATCGGGTCTGACATGGGACGCGTATTCGGTCTCCATGAAGGCCAGAAGGTCGCCATAGGCTTGGACGGCATTCATGACGGCGATGCGTCCCGCTGCGCGCAGGGCTGTCTGCGTTTCAGGGTCAATCCGCTCGGGAAGGGTTTCGAACGGTGTCCAGAGCGGGCTGTCCTCGGCGGTTGCGACCACCTGCTCGCGAATCTGGTTGATCGTCGTGGTCATCGGGTCGCTGTGCGACGTCCAGCCAGTGCGGATGCCGCGCCGCATATTGGTGATGTGATCGTCGAAATAGCGAGGCAGGTCATTCAGGCGCTGGATCCAGGCCTCGGCATCCTCTTCGGTACGAATGCGCAGATTGGCCGCTTCAAAGAAGGGGCTGGCATGAAACCCCCAGTCGCCGGTGAACGGTATCCGGGCGGTATCGAACTGATCTTCCATGATCAGCTGTTCCAGCAGGTGCGACAGAATCGCCCATTCGGGAGAGGAATGGTCTACCATGGCTGTCAGCCTGCCCTTCAGCAGACGCGCTTCGTTGGCGAGGCTCGAGATGTGTTCCGGTGAGACGTCCGGCCAACGGGTCGGTGCGCGTTGTTCCGCACGCGCTTCATCGGCCGGGTTTGCAGCGATCATCAGCGCTTCATAGGCATCTGCAACCTGCTCGAGAATGGCGGCGTCATCGGTCTCGGCAACAATCGACTGGGGTTCCGGTGTGCGGGCATCGGCCAGCATTGTGAGTGCCAAACAGCCAAAACAGGTCCAGATCGCTTTATTCATGACGGTTCCTGCCTCTCTTGTCGCGTTGACACGCTCATCGACCATTCTAGAACCCGTCATAGCAAAGCAGAAGGTTCGGGAGATAGTAAATGTCAGGTTCGGAGTGGACTGATCCCCGCCCGATGTCACCACACCTGCAGGTGTGGAAGTGGCACTGGACGATGGCCGCCTCAATTTTTCATCGCGTGACCGGTGTCGGCAATTATATCGGCGCATTTCTTGTCAGCGCCTGGGTGATCGCCATTGCCGCCGGGCCGGAGACCTATGCCACTGTGGAAGGCATCATGCTTCACCCGGTTGGCCAGATCCTCCTCTTTTTCTGGCTGGCATCGGTCCTGTTCCATCTGGTGAACGGCATCCGGCACATGCTCTGGGACGGGCCGAAAGCCGGCTTCAGCCCGAAAGTGGCGAGCGGCTGGTCGGTCTTTAATTTCGCCATTTCCATCCTTGCCGCTGCGACGATCTGGTCGCTCGCGACCAACCTGTTCTAGGAGGCGGATATGAGTACCAATTTCGAAACGCCTACCGCAGCTGCCCGCGGGCTTGGTTCAGCCAAATCGGGGACCGAGCATTATATTCGCCAGCGGGTCTCCGCCATCGCGCTGGTCTTCCTTGTTCCGTGGTTCCTCTATGCCGTGATCGCGGCCAGCCGCTCGGGCTATGACGGCGCCGTCGCCTTCCTGTCGGCACCGTGGAATGCCATTCTGATGATCCTCACCCTGGGCGCGGCCTTCTATCATATGCGCCTTGGTATGCAGACCGTCATCGAGGACTATATCGCCAAGGCCGGCATGAAGCAGACCCTGCTCATTCTCAATACATTCGTCACGCTCGGACTGTTCGCGGCAACCGCGCTCTCGGTCCTGAAAATCTGGATTTCGGCAGGCGCCTGAGGCGCGGCCTGAAAGGAAACGATCCAAATGTCTGACTATAAATTCGTCGATCATACCTATGATGTCGTGGTTGTCGGCGCGGGTGGTTCGGGCTTGCGCGCCGCCCTCGGCGCTGCTCAGGCCGGGCTTCGCACCGCCTGTATCACCAAGGTCTTCCCGACGCGTTCGCACACAGTGGCAGCCCAGGGCGGGATCGCCGCTTCGCTGGGCAATATGGGCCCGGACAACTGGCGTTGGCATATGTACGACACGGTCAAGGGTTCTGACTGGCTGGGTGACCAGGACTCCATCGAATACCTCTGCCGCGAAGCGCCCAAGGCGGTTTACGAGCTTGAGCATTGGGGCATGCCGTTCTCGCGCAATGAGGAAGGCAAGATCTATCAGCGCCCGTTCGGCGGCCACACGACCGAATATGGCGAAGGCCCTCCGGTCCAGCGCACCTGCGCGGCGGCCGACCGGACCGGCCATGCCATGCTGCACACGCTCTACGGCCAGTGCGTCAAGGAAGAGACCGAATTCTTCATCGAGTATTTCGCGCTCGACCTCATCATGGATGAGGAAGGTGCCTGCCGCGGTGTGACCGCGTGGAAGCTCGACGATGGCACGCTGCATCGCTTCCGTGCGCAGAAGACCATTCTCGCCACTGGCGGTTATGGCCGCGCCTTCTTCTCCTGTACGTCGGCCCACACCTGTACGGGCGACGGCAATGCGATGGTGCTTCGCGCAGGCCTTCCGCTGCAGGACACCGAGTTCATCCAGTTCCACCCGACCGGCATCTATGGCGCGGGCTGCCTCATCACCGAGGGCGCACGCGGCGAGGGCGGCTATCTCACCAATTCCGATGGCGAGCGTTTCATGGAACGCTATGCGCCGCGCGTGAAAGACCTCGCGTCCCGCGATGTTGTCTCGCGCGCCATGACGGTCGAGATCCGCGAAGGCCGCGGTGTCGGGGCCGAGAGTGACCATATTCACCTCCACCTCGAACACCTGCCGCCGGAAACACTGGCCGAACGCCTGCCGGGCATCTCCGAGACGGCGAAAGTCTTCTCCGGTGTCGACGTCACCAAGGAGCCGATCCCGGTCCTGCCGACGGTCCACTATAATATGGGCGGTATCCCGACCAATTATCACGGCGAGGTCCTGACCAAGAAGGGCGCTGACCCTGACAGTGTCGTGCCGGGCCTGATGGCGGTTGGCGAAGCGGCCTGTGTGTCGGTGCATGGCGCGAACCGCCTCGGCTCCAATTCGCTGATCGACCTTGTCGTCTTCGGCCGGGCCGCTGGCCTGCGCTGCGGCGCGACGCTTGAAGCTGGTGCCAGCCAGCCAGAGGTCCGCGCGAGCCAGACCGACAGCCACCTTGCCCGCTTCGACAGGATCCGCAACGCATCGGGCGACCAGCCTGTCGCCAAGCTGCGCCTCGACATGCAGAAGGCGATGCAGAACAACTGCGCAGTGTTCCGCACTGGTGAAGTGCTGGACGAGGGCGTTGCCAAGATCGCGGAGATCTATGGCCGCATTGGCGGCATGGACGTGAAGGATCGCGGCCTGATCTGGAATACGGACCTGCTGGAAGCGCTCGAATTCGACAATCTGATCGGCCAGGCGGCGGTGACGGTGAATTCGGCTGCCAATCGCAAGGAAAGCCGCGGCGCGCATGCCCGCGAGGACTTTGCAGACCGCGATGACAAGGAATGGATGAAGCACACGCTTGCCTGGGTCGATGAGGCCGGCAAGGTGACCATCGATTACCGCCCGGTTCACGAGTACACCATGTCCAACGACATTGAGTATATCGAGCCGAAGGCGCGGGTTTACTAAGGGGTTTTATATGGTTCAGCTCACTCTGCCCAAAGGCTCTGCCCCGAAGAAGGGCAAGGAATGGCCGAAGCCGGATGGCGCGAAGAATGCCAAGGCGTTCAAGATCTACCGCTATTCGCCTGAAGAAGGCGGCAATCCGCGCTGGGACACTTACTGGGTCGACATGGACAAGTGCGGCCCGATGGTTCTCGACGTGCTCATCTACATCAAGAACAATATCGACCCGACGCTCGCCTTCCGCCGGTCCTGCCGCGAGGGCGTCTGCGGCTCCTGTTCGATGAACATTGGTGGCCACAACACCATCGCCTGTACCAAGGGCTGGGACGAAGTGGCCGGCAAGTCGATCACCATCGCGCCGCTGCCGCACCTGCCGGTCGTCAAGGACCTCATTCCCGACCTCACCAACTTCTACGCGCAGCACGCCTATGTGCAGCCCTTCCTGAAGACGGACACGCCGGAGCCTGAGAAGGAGTGGAAGCAGTCCGAGGAACAGCGCAATGAGCTGAACGGCCTCTATGAGTGTATCCTCTGCGCCTGCTGTTCGACCTCTTGCCCCTCCTATTGGTGGAATGGCGAAAAGTATCTCGGCCCCGCCGCGCTGCTGCAGGCCTATCGCTGGCTGATCGACAGCCGCGACGAGTCGACCGGCGAGCGTCTCGATGACCTTGAAGACCCGTTCAAGCTCTATCGTTGCCATACGATCATGAACTGCGCCCAGGTCTGCCCGAAGGGTCTCAATCCGGCCAAGGCAATTGCCAAGATCAAGACGATGATGGTCGAGCGCGTCTCCTAGACGGCTGCCACATTCGCACCGAAGAGATGGCCGACGAGTGACGTTGCGACCATCGCTGCGGCTCCCCAGATCACTACCCTCAGCACGGCGCGGGTGGCGCCGGCCCCGCTCATCTGGGCGGAGAACAGGCCGAGCAGGGCAAGGCTTGCCAGCGAGGCGGCGATGACGGTGAACACCACCCAGCCAGCCGGCGCCAGCATGGCGGCGATGAGGGGAAGGAGCGCGCCGACCGCAAAGCTCAGCGCGGATGACACCGCGGCCTGCAGGGGCTGCGCCGTCACCACCGGCGAAATGCCGATCTCGTCGCGCGCATGGGCGTCGAGCGCGTCATGCTCGGTGAGCTGCCTGGCGACGGCGAGCGCAGTTTTCGGTTCGACGCCGCGCTGTTCATAGATGTCGGCGAGTTCGCGCAATTCCTCCTCCGGCATCTCCTTCAGGGCGCGCTTTTCCTTGGCGAGGTCGGCGCGCTCGGTGTCAGCCTGGGAACTGACCGAGACATATTCCCCGGCCGCCATGGACATTGCCCCGGCGATCAGGGCGGCGACGCCGACAAGCAGGAGGTCGGCGCGCCCGGCAGAGGCGGCGGCGATACCGGCGAGCAGGCTGGCGGTCGAGAGGATGCCATCATTCGAGCCGAGCACCGCGGCGCGAAGCCAGTTTGAGCGGTGCATCAGATGGTGTTCTTCGTGGCCTTCATAGCTCATTGGACCGCTCCCTCTTTTGTCGCCGGGACAGAGTATAGCCGCTCTCGTTAATGAAAAGCCGTGCGCCAGCGCCCCCGCCAGACGGTCTGGCGGGGCGGGCCGTTCAGAGGGCAGGGCGTGGACGCTCGGGCGGCGGGATGCGCCGGATCGCCATCATGAACAGGGCGAGCATGTCGGCGAGCCAGGGCTCTGTGTGCCGGGAGCGCACGCCCGGCGCGGCCCCAACGCGCCATGGATTGACGCGGGCAAAACAGTCCTTCGCGATCTTGCGAGGGATGGAGCGGGCATGGCGAAGCGCCAGCGCCTCTCGGTTCTCTATGGCCGCCTGCAGCGCTTCTAGTCGTGCGAGGAGCCGGGCGGGATGACAGGTCGGGGCAGGCGGGCCGAAGGCGCGCGCCGGGACGGGGATGGCCTCACCCTCGGCATACATGCGCGCGAAGGCGGGGTTGGGCTCGAACAGGGCGAAACTGGGCGGCTGAAGACTCCGCAGATGCCCGCGAAGGCGGGTATCCATGGTCCGGGCTTCATCCGCTCTTTCTGGTTCAGCGGTTTGGTCCATGGGTCCCTGCCTGCGCAGGGACCGGCGGTCCGGGTTCGGAGGCAATGGCGGCAGCGGTGTCGTGTGCAGCTTGTTCGCCAGAAGGACGATCAGCCGGCGGACCAGCGCTTCGGCCGGGCGGATGAGACGCAGCGCCCGCGCATGGGCGATGCGCGAGATGCGGGGGGTGCCGGCGCGCGAGGCAAGGGCGAGAATGGCCGAGGCCTGCGCAATCAGGCTCATCAGGAGCGGGATCGCCTTCTGCATGGCGATGGAGACATGATGGTCGAGCCCGGACATGCGCGCATCATAGACGGGCGGGCGAGGGGGTGGATGAATCTGGTGTGAGACCCGTCCATAACCCGTCCAATTACCGTGCAAGGGCGGATACCCCACCGCGGACCCTCCCCAGTGGGGAGGGTCGGGGTGGGGTTGGGCCGGGTTTGATCCAGGCTGACTGAGATCCCCGCCTTCGCTCAGGATGAGCAGTGTTGGGGGAAGGGCAGTGTGACGCCGCAGATACCTGCGCAGGGGTCGGCGGCACCATTCTTACTTCATGGTGAGCGTCCTTCGGCCTCGCTCAGGATGAGGGTCGAACCATGAGGAAGCCTGACGGGCCCGCCTTCATGGTTCGACTTCGCTCACCATGGCGGCTTTGAGAGGTGTCCTTCTCTTTGAGGCGGTTCACCGCGACTTGATCGCGGTGCCCATCTCCGGACATAGAGTCTGGTCGCACGGACGGGAGATGGACCCCGTGGTCAAGCCACGGGGAGGCGCCAGTTGAAGAAGGTCACGGGAATTGTGACGGAATTGGCTGCGGCACACGGCATGTGTCCGATCTGTCTCAGTCCCTCAAGGCTTAGGAGCCGGTCGTGTAGCGATCATTCGATCCGGTGGATCGAATAAAGGCGCAGAAGGCCACGGCAGTGGCAGCGGCTGCGCCGTGCCTGCGGCAGCGTGGATCGCTTCGAACAGGGGGAGGAGCTTGATGCCTTGACGTAACGCCGCCGCTCAGCCCAAATGGAAGTTGACACTTCGGGCATCACCATGAGACGTTTTCTAGCAGTTATCCTGCCCGCAATCTCGATTGTTGGCGCGCTATTGGCGTGCGCACTCATACTAGATTGGCAGTCCGCATTCGATGGATCATCGACGGCTGGACGCCGAAGTTTCATAATTGGAAGACTGCAAGAAGTATTCGGAAGCCAATTTGTCGGTTGGTTAGCGGCCGCTCTACTGTTCCCAGTCTTTGCGATTGTAGGCTGGCTATTTGGGCGCGCAATATATCTACGCCTCTACAAAAACCAAATTGAGGCTGAGCAAGATGAACAGGCGCTAGCAGAAATTCGAGCGGAGATGGTGCGACGAGGTATGCGGCCCGATGATGCTGAACGGAATCTGGATGCTCGATTAGAGATGCTGCGACGCCAAGGGTTTGATGTGCCAGAAGACGACAAGCCTTAGCGTCGCACCCCTCATACCCTTAAACCGTCACCACAACCTTCCCTTTCGCCTTCCGTTCCATCAGTTCGGTGATGGCGGCGGGGGCCTGGTCCAGGGGGTAGGTGTTGGAGACGTGCGGTTTGATCTTGCCGGCTTCGTACATCTCGAACAGCTCCTTGATGTTCTGCTCATTGGCTTCCGGGTCGCGGGCGACGGCAGCGCCCCAGAAGACGCCGACAATATTGCACGACTTCAGCAGGGTGAGGTTCAGCGGCATTTTCGGGATGCCGGCCGGGAATCCGATCACGAGGAAGCGGCCATCCCAGTTCATGGCGCGCAGGGCCGGCTCTGCATAGTCGCCGCCGACGCCGTCATAGATGACGTCCACGCCGCCGCCGCCAAGTTCCTTGATCTTGTCGGAGAGGGCTTTTTGCTGGCTGCGGTCGAGGGGCCCCCGATCATAGACGAAGCCTTTGGAAGCGCCTTTTTCCATGGCAAGGTCGACCTTGTCCTGGCTTGAGGCGGCGGCGATCACGTCCATGCCCATTGCCTTGCCAAGCTCGACAGCGGCAAGGCCGACACCGCCGGCTGCGCCGAGGACGAGCAGGCTCTCGCCCGGCTTGCAATTGCCGCGATCCTTCAGGGCGTAATAGGAGGTGCCATAGGTCATGAGGAGGGCGGCGGCCTCTTCATAGGACATGGATTCCGGGAAAGGGCGCACGCGGGCCTGGTCGACCACGGCTTCCTCGGCCATGCCGCCCCAGCCAATCGAGCCCATCACACGGTCGCCGACCTTGTATTTGGTGACGTTCTTGCCGACGGCCTTGACCGTGCCGGAAATCTCGCCGCCGGGGGAGAAGGGGCGCTCTGGCTTGAACTGGTACTGGTCCTGGATGATGAGGACGTCGGGATAGTTCACGCCAACGGCTTTCACATCAATGACAACGTCGCCATCGCCCGGCTGAGGGGAGGGAACGTCTTCCAGAACCAGGGTGTCCGGGCCGCCGGGTGATTTTGAGAGCAGGGCTTTCATGTTCGTTTCCTCTTGTGTTTTGTGCTGTGTACGGTGATTGACGGGCCGAACCTATCGGTGGCACCGGGCCGTGTGAAGCGCTAAGGCGTCAGAAACCCTTTGTCTGTGGAGAATTGCCGCATGGCCAAAAGCTGGGCTCTTGCAATGCATGGCGGCGCTGGACCGCTGCGTCCGCGCGATCATGCCGCTGCCGAAACGCATATGGCAGGCCTGCTGCGCGAAGGCGAGACGATGCTGGCGCGCGGCGAGGCAGCGCTTGATGTCGTGCAGAAGCTGACGGTGGCGCTGGAAGAATGCGGGCATCATATTGCGGGACGCGGGTCGTCGCCGAATGCAATCGGCCAGTGGGAGCTGGACGCCGCCATCATGGACGGGCGCACGCGCAATGCCGGGGCGGTGGCGTCTCTCAGGGGCTTCAAGAGCCCGGTGACGGCGGCGCGCCTCATCATGGACGAGACGCCGCATGTGCTGATCGTCGGCAAGGGCGCGGCAATGATTGCGCGCAAGCACAAGCTCGAACGGGTGCACAGCCCGAAGAAGTATTACACGCCCGCCGTGACGATCCCGGTGAAGAAGGGTGAGCTGGCGCATGGCACGGTGGGGGTCATCGCGCTGGACACTGAAGGGCGGCTCGCGGCGGCGACGTCGACGGGCGGTCTTCTGGGGAAGACGCCGGGGCGGGTGGGCGATACGCCGATCATTGGTGCGGGCATCTGGGCCGATGAGCGGGTCGCTGTCTGCTGTACGGGGCAGGGCGAGTATTTCCTGCGCACCAATGCGGCCGCGGATGTCTCTTCGCGGGTGCGCTATGGCAAGCAGGACCTCAGAAGCGCCGCGAACGGCTCGCTGGAGGATCTCAACCTGCTGGGCGGGGATGGCGGCATGATCGCAATGGATGTGCTCGGCCATGTCGAGATGCCGTTCAATGCCGAAACCATGAAGCGCGGCGTCGTGACAAG
>Ga0310345_10000159_pt1 | contig 133232 bp, 108 predicted proteins | sample HC15DNA20500_MG_FD_204667 | JGI IMG/M metagenome (GOLD analysis project Ga0310345, IMG submission 204667) | Marine microbial communities from station ALOHA, North Pacific Subtropical Gyre - HC15-DNA-20-500_MG | ecosystem: Environmental > Aquatic > Marine > Oceanic | place: Pacific Ocean... | reverse complement strand
CCATGTCGGGCTATTTCTGACATCGCATAAGGCCGACATGGTGAGCGAAGTCGAACCACGAGGCCGTTGGCACAATGTCGGCATCTTGGCGGAACGCCTTCCCCCTCCCCGTTTATCCTGAGCCTGTCGAAGGAGGGAGGGTCGGGGTAGGGCCCCGCAGCATCGCACCGCAAACAAAAATATCCCCCACCTTGCCGCCCCGCCTATACTCTCCCGCATGCCCGATCTTCACACAGCCGCATGCCTTGAGAAGAACTGGCCGGTGCTCGCCGGCCTGCTGGGCCTTGTCCAGCGGCTGCTCAATGCGCCGCTCTTCACGCACGGACTGAAGCGCCGCGTCTATGGCCTGTTGCGGCTTGCCGAGAGCCTTGCGCGCCGCCTGCTCGTGCTGCGCGCGGCGTCGCTCGTCCTGCCAGCACTGCGGGCCCGTCCGCACGACACACCGCACCCTCAAACCGCCCATGACCAGGCCCCACGACAACCAGCCATCCGCCTCGTCGAAGCCCTGCCCGGCTTTCCCGGCCCCGATGAGGTGGCCGCCTTGCCCACCCCACCATCCCTGCCGGAAGCCGACGACACGCCCGCCAGCACCGCCCGGGCACTTGCCCGTCTCACAGCGCTGCAGGACATGATCGACCGGCCAGATCATCATTCCCGGCGCATGGCCCGCTTTCTGAAGCGGCTCTACGCGCGCACGGGCCGCCTGCATCCTTTCCGCCTCCGCCGGCCGCCCGGCTGCAAGCGGCGGCCGGACGACCCACTGCTCGACCAGCAGCTGCGCGACGCCGACGTCTTTGCCCGCCGCGCGCTCCAGCCCGCCCCCGGCTAGCCTGCCTGTCCACGCTCGAGCCGCCCTCCAACGCCTTGCCGGGCGAATACACCCGCTTGCCCGGCCCTCGCGGCACCCCTTGCAACCGCGCCTCATTCGCCCTTCCTATGGGCGCATGGTCCGGGCAAGAGACCGATGGGAGGCAGGACATGTTCGACAATGATGAATGGCTGAACCAGCACCGCGAAGACGTGATCGACCCGGACAGGGAAATCGTCGATCCGCACCACCATCTCTGGCGCCCTGATAACCCCGCCGGCATCGTCTATGACCTGCCCGAACTCTGGTCCGATACCGATGACGGCCACAAGGTGACCCAGACCATCTTCATGGAATGCGGCTCTTCCTATCGCAAGGACGGCCCGGACCATCTCAAACCGATCGGTGAGACCGAATACATCGCTGAAGCCGCCGCAAAATCGGCTGCCGAACCCGGCAAGGCCACCATCGCCGCCTTCATCGGCCATGCGGACCTTCGCTTGCCGCTGGACACGCTGGACGAGGTGCTCGACGCCCATATCGAAGCGGCCAAGGGTCTCTTTCGCGGTATCCGCCATGCCGGCCCTTACGATGAGGCCAGCGGCGAGTTCCGCATCAAGCCCCGTGCCCCGAAAGGTCTTTACAAGGATGAAGACTTCCGGCGCGGCGTGCATCGCCTGGGTGAGCGCGCCATGACCTATGACACCTGGAACTATCATACCCAGATTCTCGACTTCGCAGACCTCGCCGCCGCCGTCCCCGGCACCACCATGATCCTCAACCATTTCGGAACACCGCTCGGCGTCGGCCCCTATGCCGGCAGCCACAAGGCGAACTTCTCCAAATGGAAAGACGACATCGAAGCCGTCGCCGCGAACCCGAACGTCTATGCCAAGCTTGGCGGCCTCGCCATGCCGGACAATGGCTTTGGCTGGGACACGCGCGACACACCGGCAACATCAGACGAGATCGTTGACGCCCACGGCCCCTATTACGAACACATGATCAGATGCTTCGGCCCGGACCGCTGCATGATGGAGAGCAACTTCCCGGTCGACCGCCTGTCGCTCAGCTATCGCACCTACTGGAACGCCGCCAAGAAGATCACGGCAGGCCATTCCGAAGCCGAGAAGGACGCCATGTTCAGCGCCGTCGCCCGCAAGGTCTACAAGGTCGAAGCCGACGTCTGAGGAGAGCCCCATGTTCGAAGAGATCATCTATGAGGTCGAGAACGGCCGCGCCCGGATCACCCTCAATCGGCCAGACAAGCTCAATGCGCTCACCATGAAGATGCAGGCCGAAATGGCCGAAGCTCTCTGGCAGGCAGACAATGACCGCGCCGTCCATTGCGTCATCATCAAGGGCGCAGGCCGCGGCTTCTCGGCAGGTTATGACCTGTCAGGATCTGCCGCCGTGCCCGTCTCTCGCCTCGATGCCGAGACAGACGACAAGCGCGGCGCGCGCAGCGTCGATGATGATATCTGGCAGCTCGAACGTGCCCAGCGCTACCGCATGTCCATTTTCGACATGCACAAGCCGGTCATCGCACAGGTCCACGGCCCCTGCGTCGCCGGCGGCACCGATATCGCGCTGCTCTGTGACATCGTCATCATCGCAGACGACGCGACGGTCTCCTTCCCGGCGGGCCGCAATCTCGGCGCGCTGCCGAACCAGATGTGGCTCTACAATGTCGGCCCGCAATGGACCAAGCGGCTCATGCTCACCGGCGACTCCATCACCGGCACCGAAGCCGCCCAGCTCGGTTTCGCGCTGAAGTCGGTCCCGGCCGACAGGCTCGAAGCCGAAGTCGAAGGCCTCGCCAGCCGCATGGCCCTCATCGACGCCGACATCCTCGCCGCCAACAAGCGGGCGGTAAATCTCGGCATGGAGCTGATGGGCGCGCGCACCATGCAGCGCCTCGCCGTGGAGAATGATGTGAGGGGCCATCAGGCCGCGTCTGCCCACGCCTTCGTCAGACAGGTCGGCGAAATGGGCCTCCGCCAGGCGCTGAAAGACCGCGACGCCCCCTTCGGCGACGGCCGCGCCCGCGTCAACGGGCCTGAGGTCCGGGACACGGATGGGAGACTGATTGAGGATTAGCGCCCCACCCCTACCCTCCCCAGAGCGGAGGGGGCGATGGTCGCACACGTCTGAGCAATTCGCCCGCCAGTGGTTCGGCTTCGCTCACCATGTCGGGCTATTTCTGACATCGGATCAGGCCGACATGGTGAGCGAAGTCGAACCATTCGGTCGCTGGCACAATGTCAGCATCCTGGCACAACGCCTTCCCCCTCCCCGCTCGCGGGGAGGGTCGGGATGGGGCAAGCAACGCTACCCGCCCTGCCTCGCCATCCAGGTGTCGCGGGAAACCTCCCACACCTGGGACGCTCGTTTCGAGCCGTCCGGGCGCGTGCTCTCTATGTCGCCCTTGTGCTCAAAGCCAGACCGGGCAAAGAGCGTCTGGATACGGACATTGTCGAGCGCCGTCGTATTGCAGAGGAGGTCGAGGTCCAGCGCATCGAACATCCACGTAAATGTCTTCGCCATGCCGACCCCGCCCTGACCTGAATTCTGCAAGTCGGGCCGCATCGCCCCGGCCAGCTCCCCCGCCGCCCATTCCGGCCAGACCCGCGCTTCGGAATAGCCGGAGAGATTGCCAGTCTCATCGAAGTTCAGCGAAAGGATTCCCTCACCCTGCTCCTTCGCGGCGAGGTTCATCTCGATAAAGGCGCGCACAGTCTCCAGCGTCAGTGGCCTGGGTATGGAATAGATCCAGCGATTGACATCCGGATGCTCGAACAGCTCCAGCAGCAGCGTTTCATCCCCCACCTGCGCCAGCCGGCTATGATGCGCTGTCGATGGCATGGCATCCACACCGCGTACGAGCGCCCGTATCGCTTCTTCGCGTGCGGGGTTCGTGCGGTTTCGTGTCCAGGGTATGTCGCCCATGTCTCAAGCCTTGTCTGACAGGAAGGCCTCCACATCCTTCCGCACCGGGATGGCAGGTTGCGCGCCCGGCTTCATGACGGCAAGCGCTGCCGCCGCGGAAGCAAACCTGAGCGCTGCGCCCTCTTCCATCCCTTCGGCGAGCGCCACGACCAGCGCGCCGCAGAAGGTGTCGCCAGCGCCCGTCGTGTCGATGACCGGCACGGCATAGGCCGGCATCCGCGCGACCTCTTCGCCCGCCCGATAGAGCACAGCGCCCTCTCCGCCGAGCGTCAGCGCGACCAGCCCACCGCCGCGATGCAGCGCCTCGCCATAATAGGCCGCTTCGACCTCGTTGACGATCAGCAGGTCCGCCCGCTCCAGCAGCTCCGCCGGCACAGGCAGCGCCGGCGCAAGGTTCACCGCGAACAGCCCGGTCTCGATCTTCGCCGCTTCCATCACCGCTGGCACAGGCACTTCCAGCTGGCAGAGCACGGCGTCGCACGGCCCAGCGCCCGCCACATCCGCTGCATCGAGATGACCGTTTGCCCCACTCGCCACGATGATCTGGTTCTCGCCCTTCGCATCAACCCCGATCAGCGCCACGCCCGTCGGCGCCTCCTCATCCTCGGTGACGCCATCGAGGTTCACGCCGCCCGCCTTCAGCAGCGCCAGCGCACCTTCGGCAAAGGCGTCCTTGCCAACCCGGGCAATCAGCTCCACCGTCGCGCCGAGCCGCTGCGCCGCCAGGGCCATGTTCGCGCCCTTGCCACCGGCATACTGGCCGAAGGTGGCGCCGGTGACGGTCTCACCCGGTGCCGGCAGATGGTCCGCGCTCGCAACCAGGTCCAGATTGATCGAGCCGACTATTTTTATCCTCGGTCTGGTCATGCCGTGTATCTTCCCAGCTGCCCAAGCATTTCAGAGAACACAGCCCCCGCATCCGCCTTGTCATACCAGAGCACATTCCCATCCTCGCGAAACTCCGGCACCGTCTTTCCGAAACGCGCGCCAGTCTCGGTGACGACGCTCACCTTCGCCTTCCGCCCCTCGAACAGGTCCGGACGCAGGATAGCGAGCACGGTAGACGGATCGTGCAAGGGCGCATGGCGCCCCTTGGCCTCTTCTTCAAGGCGGTTCGACGCGGACAGCAGGTCCGCTGCCGCCACAGCCTGCACAGAGCCGAGCGCGCGCACCCGCTCGACCTCCTCATCGCTGGTACGGATCTGATGCGTCACATCAAGATTGAGCAGCCGCATCGGCACATCCATACCGAACACGACAGCCGCAGCATGCGGGTCGGCGAACACGTTGAACTCGGCATGCGGCGTGATATTGCCGCCCTCGCTGTCCGCCCCGCCCATGATGACGATCTCCTTGAGCCCGGACACGATGTCCGGCGCCATCAGATAGGCGAGCGCCACATTGGTCATCGGCCCCGTCACGACCAGCGTCGCCGGTATCCCCTTGGTGGCTCGTAATGTTTTTACCAGGAAGTTCACGGCATGCTGGCGGGACGCGCGGACTTGCGGCTTCGGAAAGGCAATATTTCCAAGCCCGGTCGAGCCGTGAAAATCCTCTGCCGTCACCGCATCGCGCAGCATCGGAATCTCCGCCCCGCCGCACACCGGAACTTCCTTGCCGATGCCTGCAAGCTCGCGAATGATCCGCGCGTTTCGAAGCGTCAGCTTCGCCGGGACATTGCCCGCCACGGTCGTGATGCCGACTGTCTCCAGCGTGTCGGAAGCCGCAAACAGCGTGAGCAGTGCCACCGCATCGTCCAGGCCGGGGTCGCAATCGATGATTATCTGTCGTTTTCGCATTCTTGTCTGGTCATTTTCCCTTGTAACCGAACAGAAAACCAGTCCGCGCGTTCCGGCAAGGGGTAGCCGGCACGCAGGCGTGGCCCTAAGTGTGCAGGCGACGAACAAGCAAGGAGAAAACAGACATGTCCATCACAACGAAATCTCTCGAATATGAAGCTGGCGGCCAGACCTATGAAGGCTATCTCGCCATGCCGGAAGGCACGCCAAAGGCAGTCGTGGTGATCGCGCATGCCTGGGGCGGCCAGAGCGATTTCGACAAGAAGAAAGCCGACATGCTGGCCGAGTGGGGCTATGCCGGTTTTGCGATGGACGTCTATGGCGTCGGCAAGCGCGGCGAGACGACCGAAGAGTGCCAGGCCCTGATGAACCCGCTCGCCTCCAATCGCTCAGAGCTGCAGAACCGCCTGAAGCTCGGTCTTGAGACCGCGAAAAAGGAATCAGGCTGTGACATGGCTGCCGCCATCGGCTTCTGCTTTGGCGGGCTCAGCGTGCTCGACATGGCCCGCACCGGCATGGCGGTTGACGGGGTTGCGTCCTTCCACGGCCTGCTCGGCGCGCCGGGCAATACGGACGGCCACAAGACGAAGGCAAAAATTCTCGTCCTGCATGGCTGGGACGACCCGATGGCAACGCCGGAAGACGTCATGGCCTTCGCGAAGGAAATGACCGATGCGAACGCCGACTGGCAGCTCCACGCCTATGGCGGCACCATGCACGCCTTCACCAATCCGGGCGCGAACGATCCTGATTTCGGCACGGTCTACAACAAGGATGCCGAACGCCGCTCTATCGCCGCCCTCAAGGACTTCCTCGGCGAACTCTTCGGCTAGGATTAGCTCAGCAGGCCGGCGGCGAGATACAGCATCACGGCGCCGGCCCCTGCCATCAACGCATAAGGCAGCTGCGTGCGCACATGATCGATATGGTCACACTCGGCGGCAAAGCTCGCAATGATCGAGGTGTCGGAAATGGGAGAGCAATGGTCCCCGAAGACGCCGCCGCCGAGCACCGCTGCCAGCGCCAGTGAGGGTGGAACACCGCTTCCCATCGCCAGCGGGATGGCCACCGGCACAAGGATACCATAGGTGCCCCAGCTCGTTCCCGTCGTGAAGGAAGCGAGCCCCGCCACCACAAAGATGATCGCCGGCAGCGTCCAGGGCAGCGGGAAGCCGGAAGCAAGACTGCCCAGCACTTCGCCCGTCCCAAGCGCCTTGAGGCTCGCGCCCAGCACCAGCGCCATGAAGATCACGGCAACAGCGGGCAACAGGTCTCCCATGCCCTTGAAGCCGGTATCGATCAGCTTGCCCTTCTCTTCCCGGCCAGAGCGCGCCAGCAAGACAAACGCAACAGCGGTCGCAAGGCACACCGCCCACAGGATGGATTGCGAGCCTGACCCGTTGAGCAGATTGCCCTCGCCAGTCCAGAACATGAAGCCGAGCGCGCCGAGCACCAGCACCGCGACCGGCAAGCCCATATCCATTGCCCGCCCTGGCGGAATCTCGTCTGCCATATGGGTTTTCCCGGCGGCCGCACGCGAAGTTTCCTCCGCCTGCTTCATCGGGCCTATAGTGCGGTCGGTCATCACTGTGAGGAACACACCGGTCAGTGTCAGCAATGCATAGAAATTCAGCGGCACCGTCGCGGCCAGCACCGAGATCGGATTGCCAAGCTCGTATTCGGAAATGAGGCCCAGCACATAGGCGCCCCAGCCATTCAGGAGGATGATCACGCTAACCGGCGCAGAGGTGGAATCGATCAGATAGGCGAGCCGTTCACGGCTCATCTTCAGGCGGTCAAAGAGCGGCCGGCCCATAATGCCCGTCGCAAGCAGGCTGATATTGGTCTCGACGAAGATCAGCGTGCCGGTCAGCGCCGTCACCGTCCCGGCCCGCCGCCGCGTACTCGCTGCGCCAGACCGGACCAGCCAGTCGACCATGCCCTGAATGCCGCCCGACCGGCGCATATATTCGATCAGCGCGCCAATGATCAGGCAGAAGAGAAGGATGCGCGCATTGCCCCCGCCGCCCAGCACCTCGACGCTGCGCTCGATCGAGTTGAGCAGGCCAAGCGCCGGGTTGAAGCTCGCGATCAGCGTCTCGGACAGCCAGATGGCGATGCCGAGAGACCAGTAGACATTCCGCGTCCAGACCGCGATGGCGAGCGCGACAAGCGGTGGTGTGATCGTCAGCCAGTCAGCCATCATCACCCTCCCCGTTCCGCGCGGCCTAGTTCAGGATCTTTGGAGACGTCAGCGTTGACGTCCGTGCCGCTTCGGCCTCGCGCAGCAGGCGCAGCATATTGCCGGACCAGAACTTCTCGACGTCTTCCTCGCTGTAGCCGGCATCGAGCAGCGCCGCCGTCACCTTTGGCAGGAAGGTGATGTCGATCATGCCTTCGACGCCGCCACCACCATCCCAGTCAGCACCCATGCCGACATGGTCCGGGCCGACAAGCTCCAGAGCGTAGAGGGTCTGCTCCATGAATTTCTCGAAGGAGGATTGCGGCGCCGGGAACTGCGCATCAACCTCGCGCCGCGCCTCGCGATAGGCTGCCTGGGTCTCGGCATCCATCTCACTGAACTCGCCATACTGGGCCGTCAGCGCCTCCAGCGCCTCGGTCCGTTCCGGCGACGGCTCCAGCAGTTCCAGATACGCCCCGAGCGCATTCATCTGGATCACGCCGCCATCCTCGGCCACAGCGATGAGCAGTTCATCGGGAATATTGCGAAAGTGCTCATACATCCCGTCGACACCGGTATGGGAGAAGATGATCGGCGTGGTGGACGCCTCCATCATGTCGTACACCGTCTCGTCAGCGGCATGCGAGGCGTCGAGGATCATGCCGAGTTCATTGGCCTTCGCGATCAGCTCTTCGCCCAGCGGCGACAGGCCACCATAGGCATTATTGGTCACGTCCGTTGCGCTGTCTGCGAACTGGTTGTCGCGGCCATGCACCGGTCCGACCATGCGGACACCCCCAATGTAGAAGGTCTCGAGCAGCGACACGTCCGTGCCGAGCGGATAGGAATTCTCGATGCTCTGATAGACAACCTTCTTGCCCTCGCTCGCAATCCGTTCGGCGTCATCCGCCGTGAAAGCCAGCTCCACCGCGTCGGCATATTTCGCGGCAAACTCGCGGATCGCCATCTGGCGCAGCAATGCGCTGTTGCGCGCGGCGGCATAGGACGCCTCATCGAGCGGGCCCTGCGCGGTGTAGATCACCCAGAAGCCGCCATCCAGCCCGCCATCATTCATGCGTGGCAGGTCGACCTGCGTTCCGTCCGCGCCATAGCTTCCACGCTCGGAGAAGGTGTAGCTGTCAGTGTGGAAGAAGGCCGGCGTGTCGAGGTGGGTGTCCATGACCAGCATCGACTTGTGCAGCTCGATCACGTCCGCCGGAACGCCGTTCGACGGAGCAACCGCATGCGCCGCGCCCGAATTGTTCGGCAGGATCTCGCTGCCAGTCTCGCCAGCTTCCGGCGTACACGCGGCTACAGATACAGCAAACACGCCCGCCAGCAGGCGTTTGTTGAACGTCGACATCATATTGGGTCACTCCGGGAGAATTATCAGCCAAGTGTATACGATCAGACTCCGCGCCCCGCCGCAAGATTGGCAGTGCTAACCGCCTTTCTTCCTGCGCAGCTCTGCCCAACGTTTGAGCCGTTCGGCAATCGGGCCTTCCCGACCTTCCCCCTTCGGCTGGTAGAAATTCACCCGCGCCATCCCGTCCGGGAAATAGTTCTGGCCGGAAAATCCATCCTCGGCATCGTGATCGTAGTTATAATCCTTGCCGTAGCCTTCTTCCTTCATGAAGGCGGTTGGGGCATTGAGGATATGTTTTGGTGGCATCAGGGACCCGGTCTCCTTCGCCGCGCGCTGCGCCGCTTTCCAGGCGACGTACACCGCGTTCGACTTTGGCGCGGTCGCCATATGCACCACGGCATGCGCCAGCGCGAGTTCGCCTTCCGGGCTGCCGAGCCGTTCATAGGTGCGCGCCGCTTCCGACGCGATCATCAGGCTGGTCGGGTCAGCAAGGCCAATATCCTCGCTGGCCATGCGCACCAGCCGCCGCGCGAGATAGAGCGGGTCTTCGCCGCCCGTGATCATCCGGGCGAACCAGTAAAGCGCCGCATCCGGGTCGGACCCGCGCACAGACTTATGCAGCGCAGAGATGAGGTTGTAATGTTCTTCCCGGTCTTTGTCATAAGCGGGTGCCCGCTTCTGGAGGGCTGCTGACAGCTGCTCAGCGGTGAGCGCCCTGCCCTCATCGGCCAGCGTGAAGGCCTGCTCGGCGAGGTTCAGCATGTAGCGGCCATCGCCATCAGCCATGTCGATCAGCGCTTCGCGGGCGCGGGCATCGAGCGGCAGCTTGCGCTTCTCCAGCGCCTCGGCCCGCTGCAGCAATTCCTCCAGCGCTTCCGGCGTCAGGCGTTTGAGCGTCAGCACGGCGCAGCGCGACAGCAGAGCGCCATTGATCTCGAAGCTTGGGTTCTCCGTCGTCGCGCCGACCAGCGTCACTACGCCCGCCTCCACGAACGGCAGGAAGCCATCCTGCTGGGCGCGGTTGAAGCGGTGGATCTCGTCGACAAAGAGCAGCGTGCCCTTGCCCATGCCGCGCCGGTTCTCGGCCCGGTCAAAGGCCGCGCGCAGGTCCTTCACGCCGGAAAAGACCGCGCTGATCGCCTCGAACTCCAGATCGGTTTCCTTGGCGAGCAGCCGCGCAATCGTCGTCTTGCCGACGCCCGGCGGGCCCCAGAAAATGATCGACGAGAGCCGCTTCGTCGCCAGCATCCGCCCCAGCGCCCCCTCCGGCCCGATCAGATGGTCCTGCCCGACCACCTCAGACAGCTTCGCCGGCCGCAACCGGTCTGCCAACGGACGCGGTGCCTCATCGGCCATACCGGATGCAGAGAAGAGATCGCTCATGGCAAACCCCTAGCCCACGCCGCGCGCCGTGATAAGGTTGGTTCTGGAGGAAACGCATCATGACACTGACCATCACGCCAAGCGGTCAGGCATGCGGCGCGAGTGTCACTGGTCCAGACCTCTCGAGGCCGCTGGATGACCAGACCATCGCCGATATCCGCGCCGCCTGGCTCACCCATCACGTCCTCGCCTTTCCGGACCAGAGCCTCAGCGACGATGACCTCGAACGCTTCACGCAATACTTTGGCCCGTTCGGAGAAGATCCGTACATCGCGCCAATCCCCGGCCGCAAGCACATCATTGCTGTCAAACGCAAGGCCGACGAGACCGGCCCCGTCTTCGCCGAAACATGGCACACAGACTGGAGCTTCCAGAAGACCCCGCCCGCCGGCACCTGCCTCTATGGCATCACCATTCCCCCGATTGGCGGCGACACCCTCTTTACCAACCAGCACAAGGCGCTTGCCGAAATGCCGGATGAGCTACGCCGCCAGCTCGAAGGCAGGATGGCCATCCACTCGGCCCGCAATGGCTATGGCAAGGCTGGCCTCTATGGCGAAAAGGATGGAGGCCGCAGCATGGATATCCGCTCGTCAGACGAGGCGATGGCGACCGAGCTTCACCCCATCATCCGCAAGCATCCCGAAACCGGCGAGGAAGGCCTGTTCGGTTGTGTCGGCTACATTATCGGCATCGAGGGGATGGCTGAGGAAGAAGGCTGGACGCTGCTTACCGAGCTCTATCGCTGGCAGACGCGCCCCGAGTTCCAGTACCGCCACAAATGGCAGCCAGACATGCTGCTCATGTGGGACAACCGCTCCTGCCTGCACATGGCGACCGGCGGCTATCAGGGCCATGACCGCCTCCTCCACCGCACCACGATCGGAGCACGGGAGAGCATGGCGGCCTGATGATGAAGCCTGATTGTCGTCATTCCGGAATTCGCGCGAGCGAGTATCCGGGATCCAGTTGAAAGGCCGATTTGGGTCCCGGCACTGCGGCCGGGATGACGCCCATGAAATTTATTCCGCCGCAACCACCCCGTCGCTCTCAACCTCACCCATGAGATAGGTGTCGAGGAACGTCACGAACGCCTCGGACGCCGTGATGCGGTTCTCGCGTTTCTGGAAGCCATGGCCTTCATCGGGGAAGAGGACATACTCCACCGTCGCGCCATTCTCGCGGGCGGCGGCAACCAGCTCATCGCTCTCGACCTGCAGCACGCGCGGATCATTCGCGCCCTGGATGACCAGCATTGGCTTCACGATGTTCTCCGCATGAAAGAGCGGCGAGATACGGCGCAGGCGTTCAATATCGGTCGCCGGATCGCCCATCTCGTCATACAGCGCATCGCGGAAGCTGCCCCACCATGGCGGGATGCTTTCCAGCGTCCGCACCCAGTTGGTCACGCCGAAGATGTTGATACCGACATCGAAGACTTCCGGCTCGAAGGCCAGCGCGGCCGCCACCATGAAGCCGCCATAGGAGCCGCCAATGATGCCGATCTTGTCCGGGTCGATCCCCTCGACACCTTCAAGGTAGGTCCGCGCCCAGACAATGTCCTGCAGATCCGCCTCGCCATGATTGCGGTCATCCATGTGGAAGAAGGTCTTGCCGTAGCCCGACGAGCCACGATTGTTCGCGGCAAGCACGGCGTAGCCATGGTTCACCAGGTGCTGGATCATCGCCGAATAGCCCTTGGTCGACTGACCGCCCGGCCCGCCATGCACCCAGACGAGCGCCGGAACAGGATTATCGGCCGAGGCCTGCTGCGGCATGTAGAAGATGCCGGGGATTTCGAGCCCGTCAAAGCTCGGATAGCGAACGACAGACGCGGTGACGAGATCGCTCTCGTCGATGCCTTCCGGCAGCGCACTGGTCAGGCGAGTCGCGGTGCCCGTTTCAAGATCGGCCAGATAGAGATTGAACGGCGATGTGTCGGTGTTCACGCCAAAGGCGATCTTGCTCTCATCGGCATTGAAACGCACCTGGCCAAGTTCTCCATCAGGAATGCCAGAGAGCGAAACATCCTCCCCCGTCTCATTGTCGTGTATGGTGAGATTGGTAACGGCATCTTCATTGATGGCCGAAACGAGGTAACGCCCGGTCGGGCTGTCGAACACGAAGGAGACATCCCAGTCCGCCTCGATCAGCGCAGCACGTTCCCCACTGGCGAGATTATAGGTCCAGGCCTGGTTGAACTCGCCAAACTCATTGGTGGCGTAGATCAGCGTTTCGCTATCGGCGGTGAAGTCGTAGACGCCATAGGCGATGTCATCGACATGTTCGGTGATGAGTTTCGGCTGAGGTGTCTCCTCGTAGAGATCGACCAGATAGATATCGGAGTCGGCGCTGGTGCGTTCCTTCGTCAGCGCCAGCCAGCGGCCATCGGGCGAAATGTCGGCAAGCGACATGCCGGAATTCTCGAACACCATCTCACGCGAATAGTCGCTGGCACTGTAGGCGTAGAGGTCGTCGGTCGTCGCATCGCGTTCATTCGTTGCGACGTAGAAGACCTCGCCATCATCCCGCCAGCCGGCAAAGCTGGCGCGGGTTTCCTCGCCGGGCGTGAGGTCTGTGAGGGTGCCATCGGCCTCGCGGACATAGACGTGGAAGATCTCATTGCCGCCACTGTCGGAGGTGACAAGAACGCGGTCATCGGCCGGAAAGAAGCTCTGCGCATAGATGGCCCGGTCGTCCGAGGCCGTCAGCGGCGTGACATTGCCCTCCGTATTCAGCGTGACCGCATTGAAGATGCCAGTGACGTCGGTCGAGGCGAGAATAGCGTCACCGCCCGGCGCGAAGACGAAGCCGGAGGAAGAGCCGAGATTATAACTCGTCGTCTCATGAAACAGCGCTGCCGGGTATTCGGTGACGCTGACGGGTTCAGTCTCGACCGTCTCAACCGGGGCGATGCTTGTGCGGGTCTCGGCCGTATCGGTCGTGGCGGTCTGCGCGCATGCGGCGGTCACGCCGGCGGCGAGCGCGATGGTCCATTTAATATCCAAGATAGTCTCCCTGACAGATGTGCCGGGAGCCTAGCACTCGCCTTTCAGGATAGCGAGGCCGAACCGTCCGGACGTCTAGAGACGCACCGTCCCGCTGATGCGGCGTCCATTCCGGTCGAGTTCGATCGCCCAGGTCGCTTCATCCTCGGCCAGCGCCTGGTCGAGCTGCTCCAGCGTCTTCACGCTCTTGCCATTGACCGAGACGATGAGGTCGCCGGGCCGCACAATGCGCCAGGCATAGGCACCGCGCATGATCCGGGTCACCAGCACGCCAGTCGCAAACGGGTCGCGGCCCAGCTCCTCGGCAAGACGAGGCGAGAGTTCGGCAACTTCAGCGCCGGAGAAAGGATGACGGCCATCCAGCAGTTCAAGTTCGGCTTCGGTCGCGCCAGGTGGCGGGGCGAGCGTCACGCGGACCGTCTCATACTTGCCACCACGCAGAAGTGTCAGCACGGATGTCTCACCCGGAGAGCGCGTCGCAGCGAGGAATTTGAGGCCCTTTTCGTCATAGACTTCGCGGCCATCGATCATGGTGATCAGGTCGCCGCGCGCAAGGCCTGCCTCGTCGGCTGGGCCTTCGTCGAACACTTCGGTCACCATGACGCCGACCGGCCGTGTCATGCCCTGGGACTTGGCGATGTCATAGGTCACCGATTGGGCCTTCAGGCCGAGCCATGGGCGAACAATCATGCCTTCATTGACGGCCGCGTCCACCACGCGCCGGACCATCTCTGCCGGGATGGCAAACCCGATCCCGTTCGAGCCACCGGACCGCGAGAAGATCGCCGTGTTCACGCCAACAAGTTCAGCTTTCGTGTTGATCAGGGCGCCGCCGGAATTGCCGGGATTCACCGCCGCATCGGTCTGCAGGAAGAAGGCATAGTCGGAGACGCCGACATCGGTCCGCGCCGTGGCGGAGATGATGCCCGTCGTCACCGTCTGGCCAACGCCGAACGGATTGCCGATCGCAAGAACGATATCGCCCACTTCGGTGTCGCGCGTGTCTGCATAGTCAATGGTCGGCAGCGGGTCGCCTTCGGTATCGATGCGCAGCACGGCAAGGTCGGTGCGCTCATCGGCGAGGATCAGTTCGGCCGCATATTCGCGGCGGTCCGACAGCACCACGCGGAACTCGTCAGCACCATTGACCACGTGATTATTGGTGACGATCACGCCGCTTTCAGAGACGATCACGCCCGAACCGAGCGAGTTCTGCACCTTCTCGCGGGGACCGCCGCCAAAGAATTCACGGAAGATCGGGTCATTGGCAAAAGGCGAGGCGTTCTGGCGGACAATTTTGCGGCTGTAGACGCTGACCACCGCCGGCGAGACCTGCTTGACGAGCGGCGCATAGCTCAACTCGACCTCAGCCTGGCTCTGAGGCACGCGCTTGTCGATGCCAAACAGGCTACCCTGCGCCCCCGCTGGCTGCCCAAAGGAAAAAAGCGGGCTGATCACAACGGCGAGCAACGCCAGGACTGCAACCATACTTACAAGAAGCAGTTTCGAAACATGTCGGGTCATGGTTTTGATATGCATCATGAAAATGGCTCTATTGCGGCGCTGCCATGAGTGCAATCAGGCAGCTGATGACAAAAGAGAAAGGCAAGGTGACTGGCGATTGCAAGTATCGCCGCCGCACTACTGGCTGCCCGGGCCACTTTCCTGCGCGCCTTCGAGGGCCCGAAGGCGAGAAAGGGTCTCGTCATGGCTCTCGCGGCTGATCCGGTAGAAGGAAATGCAGACCAGCATCAGCGTCCAGGATGTCAGGACGCCAATCGCATAACCGAGACCCAGCGTCCGGGTGGAGGAGTCCGCGACAAGCTCCGGCGCGGTGCCGGCAACGATCCCGGCAATGGACAGGATGACGGAGGCCGTCAGCACGCCCGCCCCCTGCGAAAGCTTCCGGATAAAGCTGATCCCCGCAAAGAAAATGCCTTCCGAGCGCCGCCCCGTCTGGATCTCGCTATCCTCGACAATGTCGGCAATCATCGAGGCGGCGAGCATCTGATAGGCGATGATGAGCGCCACATCGAAAACGGTGACGCACAGGACGAAGTAGTACAGCGCCTCCGTACCGTTCGGGGGCAGAAGGCCAAGCAGGCGCAGGAACACCGGCATGGGCGCGATGGTGAAGGCGAGGATGCCGGTATAGATCGCCCCGCGCTTCTTGCCGAACGTCTTGCCGATCAGCGGTGCAAGCACCAGCGCCAGCACGGCAGAGACATAGACGGCGACAGTCAGGCCCGCGATCTGCTGCGGATCGAAGCCCCAGAAGATGGAATTGATATACTGGTTCAGCGTTGCCGAGATGCCCGACGCAATCAGTCCGCACAGTGTCGCAAGGAAGAGCGCGCGGAAGGATGGGTTCGATATGGTTTCCACGATCTCGCCAAAAATCTTGCCCAGCGTGAGGTTCCGCGCTGCCGGCGGCGGCTTGAGGTGTCTGATATGCCGGTGCGTACCGGCGGCACAGACCAGCACCGCCGCAAAGATGCAGGCCGCGGCCACGAGGCCATAAGTGTTCCAGCCTGCAATATTGGTGAAGTCATTCTGGAGCAGCACCCACAGAAGCAGGATCTGGATCGACAGCCCGCCAAACCATCCGAAGAAATAGCGAAACGACATGAGCGACGTGCGCGCATCATAATCCTGCGTAAGCTCGGCCGCGAGCGCGGTACTGGGCACGTCATAGAAGGTGAAAGCCAGACGCACGAGGATCGTCATCGCTAGGAGCCACGGAAAGAGATCATTCCCGACCAGACCGGCAGGCGGATTCCAGGTGAAGAAATAGACCACCGCCACCGGGATCAACGCGCCATACATGAAAGGATGACGCCGGCCGAAACGGGTGCGCACATTGTCGGACCAGTATCCGACCACAGGGTCGGACACCGCATCGACAATCAGTGCCAGGATCAGCGCGAGGCCGACCAGTGCAGCCGGAACACCGAGGATCTGGCTGTAGAAGAACAGCAGGAAATAATCGAAACCGTTGTTCTTGATGCCGTCGGCCGCGCCGCCAATGCCGAAAGCAAGGCGGGTAGCGAGACCGGGTTTCCTGAGCTCTGTCATGCGGCTCCTGAGGCGTCAGGATCTATTCGATGATATCGTAGCGGTCGATCTGTGGCCGGCCAGCAAGGCACGGGCCGAGCTTGGCACCAAGCGCCTTGAAGTATTCGGTCGCGCCGTGCGCCTTCATGGCGTCTTCGCTCGCATATTCTTCCATGAAGATATAGGTCTGGGGATCGTCCTTCGAGCGGTAGAGCTGATAGGTCAGCGTACCTTCTTCATTCGCCTTGACCTTCGACATCAGCTCCTTGCCGACTTCTTCGAACTCGGCATTCTTTCCTTCGGCCACTGTCAGCTTCGCAACGACTCCGATCATCTTGATCCTCCCATGATCCTGTTTGCGGTGACCATAGCCGACTCCATCGAACCTACAAGCCGTTGAGAAGCCCGACGTTGCGTCAGCCCCTGAAGGCAGTGACCTCAATTTCGATCTTCATGTCGGGCTCGATCAAGCCTGCAATCACCATGGTCGCGGCGGGCCGGATGTCCCCCAGCGCCGCTTCAAGTTCGGGGCGAATATCCGCCACGAAATCCCGCGAAACCACGGTGTATTGAACGCGCGCAATGTCGCTCATCTCAAAGCCTGCCTCGCCGAGCACGGCCCGGATCGTCGCAAAACAATTGCGGGTCTGGAGGCTGGCATCCCCCGGCATGCTCATCGTGGTATAGTCATAGCCTGTGACACCGGACACAAAGCACCAGTCGCCCTGCACAACGGCACGCGAATACCCCATGGTTTTCTCGAAGGGTGACCCTGTGGAGATCAGACGACGAGGGGATGGCATCGCCTACTTGCCTTCGAATTTCGGCGCGCGCTTTTCGAGGATGGCGTGGACGCCTTCCATATGGTCCTCGGTCTCGTGCATCAGCGCCTGCGCTGCCGCCGACATTTCCATGATCGTTTCATAGGATGCCGTTGTACCGTGACGCAGCAGCGTCTTGGCCAGGCGCAACGACTGCGGCGGCTGGGCCGCCATCCGGTCGGCGAGCGCATAGACCGAATCCATCAGCGCCTCGCTCGTATGGACTTCGGAGATGAGCCCCCAGTCGAGCGCCGTCTGCGCATCGATGACATCGCCAGTGAAGAGAAGCTGGGCCGCACGCGCCGAGCCGATGATGCGCGGCAGAAGCCAGGCACCACCATCGCCCGGGATCAGGCCAAGCTTCAGGAAGGTCACACCGAACTTCGCCTTGTCGGATGCGATCCGCACATCGGCCATACAGGCAACGTCACAGCCAAGGCCGATTGCGGCACCGTTGACGGCAGAGATCAGCGGGACTTCGAGATTGTAGAGAGACTTCACAATCATGTGGATGTTGCGGCGATAGCCCTGGCGCACATCATACGGGCTGCCGCCAAAGGCGCCCTCTTTGTCACGCATCGCCTTGACGTCACCGCCCGCAGAGAAGGCGCGGCCTTCGCCGGTCAGGACCGCAACGCGGATGCTGGGGTCAGCCTCGATCTCGGCGCAGGCGGCGGCAACGGCCGGACCATCACCCTCCTGCCCCAGCGCATTCATCATGTCTGGACGTGTCAGGGTCAGCGTTGCAATCGCGCCGTTTTTCTCAAGTTTGATGACAGACATGGGGCATTCCTTCCGCTCGGTGTTCTGGTTTTCCGGACGGTCTATTGCAGGCTCCGGGTGTCTCTGTCGAGCCTTGTCAGGATTTGCGATAGATGCCGGTGAACCAGACGTCCCATTCTTCAGTTTCGGGATTGTACTGTTCGAAGTGCTGGTGGACCGATCCATCCTCATTCGCCGTCCACTCTCCCCTGAATGGAAACGAGTTGCCATTGTGATAGGAAATCTCGCCTTCCAGCACCATCTGGCCGCGCTGGTTGAGACCGCCCTCATAATCGATAAGCGCGCCGGGGCTTACCCAGACCTGGCGCCACATGCCGGTGGCCGGGTTGTAGTAGTTGAAGCTTTGCCCGGTCGACCCCTGCGCGCCTGACCAGCGCTCGACAATCAGGCAGCCATTCTCTTCACTGGTGATGGAGTTCGTGCCGGCAGGTTGGCCACCCGGTGCGGTCACCGTCCAGTCGCCAAGCCAGAAGTCGAAGGCGCGATATTCATCGCCTTCGCAGGACGGTTGCGGCGGTGTGGCGATAGCGTCTGCGGCATCTTCCTGTGCCAGCGCGCCACCCGAAAACAGCAAAAGGCTCGCCGCAAGGGCTCGTGTCCGTCTCATGTTTCCTCCTCAAGAAGAAAGCCCCCGCCCAGCCAGTTTGGCAGGACGGGGGCAGACGTCAATCTGTCGAAGGAGTTGACGTGCTATTCAGCAGCTACCTTCAGCTCGCCTGCGCTAAGCGAGGTGTAGCGGCGCAGATGGTGGTCGACATTGCCATACTCGCTGTCGATCATGGTCAGCCGCTTGAAGTAATGGCCGACGGCGAGTTCGTCCGTCATGCCCATGCCGCCGTGGATCTGGATCGATTCCTGGCCAACGAAGCGGCCGCCCTGGCCGATGCGAACCTTCGCTGCCGAGACGGCTTTCTTGCGGGTCACTTCGTCCTCGTCCAGCTTCAGCGTCGCCATGTACGTCATGGAGATCGACTGCTCATGTTCCATGAACATGTCGACCATGCGGTGCTGAAGGACCTGAAACTTGCCGATCGCCACGCCGAACTGCTTGCGCTGGCGTGAGTATTCGACGGTCATCTTGTGGGCGACGCCCATCGCGCCCATCGCCTCGGCGCAGACAGCCGCCGTGGCTTCGTCGACGACCTGCTCGATAAGAGGCAGGGCATTGCCTTCTTCGCCGATCAGGTTTGCGGCCGGAACCGAGACGTTCTCGAAATAGATTTCCGAAGCGCGGCGTCCATCGACAGTCGGATAGTCGCGCGTCGTAATGCCGTCGGCATTCTTCTCAACGATGAAGACGGAAATGCCGGACTTGTCGCGGCGGTCACCGGAGGTGCGGGCGGTGACGATGAGATGGCTCGCCCATGGGGCGCCGATCACAACAGCCTTGTGGCCGTTGAGCGTATAGCTGTCACCATCCTTCTTGGCGGTCGTCTCGAGGTCAAAGAGGTCATAGCGGCCGCGTGGCTCGGCATAGGCGAAGGCGAAGACGCGTTCACCGCCAATGATGGCTTCGAGGTGCTCGGACTTCTGCTCAGCCGTCCCGGCATGCTTCAGGAACCCGCCTGCGCAGACAATTGTCGGGACGTAAGGCTCAACCACAAGCGCCTTGCCGAACTCTTCCATGATGACCATGGAGTCGATCGCACCACCGCCAAGACCGCCATCCTCTTCAGAGAACGGCGCAGCAAGCAGGCCCAGCTCAGCAAACTGCTGCCACATCTCCGGACGCCAGCCGGCATCGCCATCGACCACCTTGCGGCGGGTGTCGAAGTCGTACTGGTCACGCAGCAGCCGTGCAAGGCTGTCGCGGATCATGGTCTGCTCTTCAGAAAAATTGAAATCCATATTCTTGTTTCTCCCGTTAACCGCAGCGCGCTCGCCGCGTTTATTCATTAAGGCTGGCGCACGTGCCCAGCTCGTTTTCATTCAGATCTTCACTCGATGGGGCAGCACCCCGGGTATTAATGGCCATCAGGCGCTCCGAACCGTCCCCTTCCAGCCACTCAATGGATGCGATCATTCTGAGATCGTCCAGCACTGCATAAGTCTCCAGTTCACCCTCATACTCGGCATTGACCGACCATGCCTTGCGGTCCTCGCCCATGAAGAAGAACGTGGTTTCTTCTTCGATCGTCACCTTTGCGGGAGCCACGCCGTCGATTTCGGTGACGGTGCCCGGTTCCGGAGGCCACATCCCGGCTAGGGATGCCCGCTCTTCTGAGGTCGGCATCTCTTCCTCACAAAAGCGGACAAAGAGGCCGGAGAACTCAACGAACATCTCCGACGCCGCATCGTCCGCCTCGATGACGTATTCGTCATAATTCGGCCTGAACAGCACAAAGTCGTCGCCAGCAGCAATGACCTTCGCCTGGTAGTTTGACTGCTCACCATGGAAATTGCTCGACCAGAAAGCCACGGTGCCCGGTTTGAGCAACTCCCCTTCGGCAGACGCGGCAACAGACGCCAGGGCGCTGACAACCAGCAGGCCTGCGAACTTCGGGGGACGCCCAATCATCACTGCAGCAGCCCCGCACAATAACCGAGGCTTGAGAGGTCTACTGCTTCGCCGGGCTGGCCGTTTGGCTCGATCATCTCGATCACGCGTCCGACATTGCCTTCCGACCAGACCATGCTGATCGGGATACTGTGTTCGTCGGACACAATCAGCTGAACCTCGGCCTCGCCAACCTGGCCTTGTATGCGCATCGCCTCTGACTCAAACTGGGCGAAGGCCGGAAACGTAACGGATGCGCGTTCCTGAACGAGATACTGCGACGGCGACGCGCCACCCTTGACCGAAACCGAAGCCCCCGGAACGAGCGGCCACAGAGATGACAGCGCCAACCGGTCTTCATCCGCAGGCAGGGGCTGGTTGCAGGTCTGGGCATGCACACCCGAGAACTCCACCACGAACTGGCTGGAGTTTCGCGCCGTATAGCGGATGTCTGGCTGATAGATCACGAAGTCCTCGCCAATTGCGACAATTTCACTGAGCCGTGTGAAGCTGTCACCGTCAAAATTGTAGCTCCATGTGAGCAATGTGCCGGGCGGCGGTGGATGATAGGCTGACTGCGCAGACACTGCCTGCGCACTCATCCCCAAAGCAATACAGGAAAGGACCCCTCGCATTTCTGTCCCCTCTCAGGTTCAGAGACCCAATATCATCTTCGTAATGATGTTGCGCTGGATCTCGTTGGAACCGCCGTAAATCGACGTCTTGCGCATGTTGAAATAGCTTGGTGCGGCCTGGTGGGCATAGTCCGGACCAATCGGAAACTCGTTCGAGCCGTCCGCCGGAAAGCCGCGGAAATACGGGTGGCCATAATGGCCGACTGCTTCGAGCGTGAGTTCGGTCAGGCGCTGCTGGATCTCCGTGCCCTTTACTTTCAGGATCGAGCTTTCGGGGCCGGGTCCCTTGCCAGCCGCCTCGCTGGCGAGCGTCCGCAGCTCGGTGAATTCGAGCGCCGTGAGGTCAATCTCAAGCTGGCTGATCTTGCTGAGGAAGTCATCATTCTGGATCAGCGGCTTGCCGTCCAGAAGTTCGGTCGATGCAATCTGGCGCAGCTTCTCTACGCCCCGCTTGGAACGAGCCACCCCTGCAATACCGGAGCGTTCATGAGCGAGCAGGAACTTGGCGTAGGTCCAGCCCTTGTTCTCCTCACCGACAAGATTTTCAACCGGCACACGAACATCCGTCAACCACGTTTCATTGACTTCATGCCCGCCGTCGATGGTGATAATCGGCTTCACTTCGATGCCGGGCGTGCGCATGTCGGCGAGGATGAAACTGATGCCTTCCTGCGGCTTGGATGCGTTAGGATCGGTGCGGCAGAGGAAGAAGCCCCAGTCGGCATGCTGGGCGAGCGTCGTCCAGGTTTTCTGGCCGTTGATCACATAATGATCACCATCGCGAACGGCCGTCGTCTTGACCGAAGCAAGGTCGGAACCGGCGCCGGGCTCGGAATAGCCCTGACACCACCAGACCTTGCCTTCGCGAATGCCCGGCAGGTGCTTGGCCTTCATTTCCTCTGAGCCAAAGGTGTAGATAACCGGGCCGACCATAGAGACGCCGAAAGGCAGCGGCATGACCGTGTCCATGCGCGCATTCTCTTCCGACCAGATATAACGCTGTGTCGACGTCCAGCCGGTGCCGCCATACTTTTCAGGCCATGCGGGAACAGACCAGCCTTTCTCACCGAGGATCTGGTGCCAGGCCAGCATGTCTTCCTTGCTGAGGTCTTCGCGGGCCCCGACGCCGCGCAGATGCTCAGGATAGTTCGCTTCGATAAAGGCTCGGACTTCCTTGCGAAAGGCCACTTCCTCCGGGGTGAATTCGAGATTCATGCGCGGTTCCTCAATGTTATCTTACTATGCTTATCCGTTTTGTGCATGCGGCGTGCGACGAAAGCAAGTTGACGTGCACGTCAACGTAAACCTTGTCGCACCCCAAAAGCAGTTGTCCTCGGTCTCAACCTGACTGTGGCTGCCCCAGAAACGGTGCGCAAGCCGTCTTCAGTAGACCAATGGCGGCGGTCGATCCCATGCCTCCACCCGTATTGAATTCAAGTGGAAGCAGCGGCGCCATGTCCAGCCGGTCAAGCGCAGCCTGGTGCGCCGGGCGCTTCGTAACATGACCGGACATTACATGGCTGACCGCCGCGGGGTTGATGGCGTGCACGATCCCGGCCGCAATCGTCGTCGCAAAACCGTCCAGCACGACTGGAACCGACTGGATGCGTGCGGCGAGGATCGCCCCCACGCAAGCGGCCAGCTCGCGCCCGCCGACACAACGCAGCGCTTCGAGCGGATCGTCGAGATGCCCGCGATGGCGCGCCAGGGCCGCGTTCACGACGTCAGTACGCGACCCGCTGACATTGCGTGGAGCGAGTGGCCCTGGACGGACCCAATAGTCGGCAGTGCCGCCATAAAGCGCACAGGCTACAGCGGCTGCCGCAGTACCGATCCCTGCACCGATGACGCCCAGTCCGAGGACGTCGGGCTGCCCTTCCAGCGCTTCAAAACCGTATGCGATGGTCGCCGCGCACTCTTTCTCGGTCATCGCCGCCCCATCGGTAAAGTCAGCTGTTGGCTGTTCAATCGCCAGTTCGAAGACGCGAATATTGGCCCCGACCTGCGCCGCGATGGCCGAAAGCGGCGCCTTGCCATCCCGCAGTGCACCGACCTTGGACATCGTGCTGTCATCGCTGGACAAGGAAACATCGCTGCCGCCGGAGATCCCGTGAGCGCCCGCAAAAATGGCAAGGGTCGCATTCTCGATGCGGGGCGGATAACGGCGCTGCCAGCGCGCCAGCCACTGCGAGGCTTTACCGAGACGGCCGAAATCGCCCTCCCTGCCCATGCCAAGCAGCGCCTCGCGCACCTGTTCGGCCGGACCTTCATCCGGCTGGACGTCGCGCATTGCGAGATCGCGAACATCGTCGAACGGTGTTGCAGATTCAGCTGTTTGGCTCACACCATTTCCCTTCCGACAGTCCCTCGCGGCAAAGCGCCTGAAACCACAGTTGAAGTCAATGAAGGATTCGTGATTTTTTCGCACTCGGTTAAACAAGATATCACGAAGCGGAATTATAAGCGCCTGTCATGACCCCAATCCTCTCTCCCTGCCAGAGTGTCTGCGCCGTCGATGGCCAGACCGGCCTTTGCCTCGGTTGCGGCCGGACGCTGAAGGAAATCGGGAGCTGGACCAAAATGACGCCCGAAGAACGCCGGGACGTGATGAAAGAGCTTGCCAGCCGCATGGACCGGCTCAAGGCGTTGGGAAAGCTCGGGCCGACACCATGAGCACCAGGGTCTTCTCGCTCCTGACGTCTGCCGGTGTCATCGCTACGGCGATCGCCGTTCTGATTGTGCCCAGGCTTGAAGACGTGCCGCAAGACGAAACGGTTCAACCCGTCGCGTCCGTAAACACAGTCCAGCCTGATGGGGTTGAAGGCCTGCGTCGGTCTGCCGTCCTCGCCATCCGCAGTGACGGACATTACTGGGCGCGCACCCTGGTCAATCGCAAGGCGAGTGTCGACTTTATGGTCGATACAGGTGCAAGCACGGTTGCCATCACGCAGGATGATGCGCGCAAGATGGGCCTTCGCCCGGACGACCTGACCTATGATGCCCGTATCCGGACGGCGGGCGGCGAGACGTTCGGTGCCTATGTCACCATCGAGTCGATGAAGATCGGCACGGTCGAGGTGAAGGATGTTCAGGGCATTGTCATGAAGGAGGAGCTGACCCAGTCACTTCTCGGCATGAGCTTCCTGCGCGAGCTATATTCCTACGAGTTTCGCGGCGACCGGATGATCATCCGGCAATAGTCTTCCAGATCATCCGGATCGAGACCAGCACCAGCAGGACGCCGAACAGCTTGCGCAACAGATTGGCATTCAGCCTGTGCGCGAGCGCTGCGCCGAGCGGGGCCATGGTGACGGTGCAGGCCGAAATCAGGACGAAAGCCGGCAGGTTGACGTGACCAACCGACATTGGCGGAAGCCCTTCCTTTCCGATACCGTTGAGCATGGCGACGATTGCCCCCGGCAGGCCGATCGCCACACCAAAGCCCGCCGCGGTCGCCACGGCCTGATGGATAGGCCGCCCGCAGATTGTCATCAGGCTGACCCCGAACGTGCCACCGCCAATCCCCATGACCGCCGATAACGCCCCGAGCAGCCCCCCGAGGCCAGCGCGCGGCACCCCCTTCGGAAGCTCATCGGCAAGCTTCCAGCTGGGCCGACCGAAATAGAGCTGCATTGCAAGGATGAGCAGCATCGCCCCGAAGAAGAGCGTCAGGCCGTCCTTTGACACATAGCCAGCCACAAGCTGGCCGAGGACAGCGCCGATCATGATCCAGGCAGACCAGCCCCTGATCACCGCCCAGTCCACCGCGCCGCGCCTGTTATGCGCCATGACCGAGCGGATCGATGTGAGGATGATAGTGGCCAGAGACGTTGCGACCGCCACATGCATTGCCGTGCTCTCATAGCCGAGCGCGGTCAGCAGGAAGTACAGGACCGGCACGATGACGGCGCCGCCGCCAATGCCGAACAATCCGGCAGCAATCCCGGCAGCCACGCCCGCGGCAAGAAGCGACGCGATCAGCACGCCATACTGTGCGATGAAGTCTGCCATCAGGCGTCCACCACCGCGCTGGTAACATGCTCCAGCGCTTCGTCGAGCACGGACAGGCCGGCACCCGGCTTCACCGCCTTTTCAGAGAGCGTGCGGCGCCAGCCGCGCGCACCGGGCTGTCCGGCAAACAGTCCCATCATGTGACGTGTCATAGCGGACAGCTTCCAGCCTGCCGCCAGCTGCTCCTCCATATACGGGCGGTACACGTCGAGCGCGTCCAGGCAGGCCTGCATGTCGAACGTATCATCGCCCTCTCCGCGCTCGATCAGCCTGTCGACGCCTGCCAGGATGTAAGGCGTCTGGTAGGCAGCGCGTCCCAGCATGACACCATCGAAGGTCTTCAGGTGTTCGGCGCTCTCCTTGAGCGTCTTGATGCCGCCATTGAGAATAATGGTGAGGTCCGGCCGCTCAGCCTTGAGGTCTGCGACCAGGCCGTAATCCAGCGGTGGGATGTCGCGGTTCTCCTTCGGGCTAAGCCCCGACAGCCAGGCCTTGCGCGCATGAACGGTAAAGACCTCGCATGCGGCCGCAGCAACCGTGTCGACAAAGCCGAACAGCGTCTCGCGCGGCGGGTCTTCATCGACGGCCACGCGGCATTTGACCGTCACCGGAATGGAGACCGCCTCCCGCATCGCCGCAACGCACTCGGCGACGATGTCTGGCTCCTGCATGAGGCAGGCCCCGAACCGGCCAGACTGCACCCGGTCTGAGGGGCAGCCGCAATTGATGTTTACCTCGTCATAGCCGAAGTCTTCGGCGATCCGGCTCGCTTCAGCCAGCTTCGCCGGATCGGATCCACCAAGCTGCAACACAACCGGATGTTCTGCATCCGAATACCCGATCAGCCGGTCGCGATCGCCGTGGATCACCGCATCCGCCGTTACCATTTCAGTCCACAACAAGGCACGCTTTGACAAGGCCCGGTGAAACATCCGGCAATGCCGGTCCGTCCAGTCCATCATAGGGGCAACGGAAAATCTATAGGCTTGATCTATTTGCATTTTTTCAGCGACCTCAAAGCACTAAAGCAAGAACGTGCACGCTTTTTTGTATAGAAGCGTACACGCTTGTACCGGTTCTTATCTGTGTGTGCACACGCAGCGCACACGAGATGTGCTGCCACGCCGCCGGGACTTTCAAACGCCGCCGCATCGATCGCGGCGAAAGCGTTTCCAAATCCCGTCCCTAGCATATCAATACCCTCATCGATCTCGTCGACCTGCACCTTGCAGACATGCATGAGTCCCGAAAGCCCCTGCGCCGCTCGAAGTCCTACTCGCTGAACAAGCTGAAGCAAGACATTGGCCACTGCGGTTGTGAGCCTGGACGCTTCACCCCCGCGGAACGCCTCTGCTCCACAGGCTGGAATTGCGGCATTCAAGAAGGGCAGCGTCACGTTTCGATTTGAAAGCCCGCCGGCGGCGGATACGGCGAGTGACAAGGCTAGGCCATTTCGAGTCTGTATCAGGACAGGCGCGCACCCACATGTGTTGAAATGTTGCACGGTCTGCATCGCTCTTACGTCCGACCAGCCCTTCGCACCATTAAACAGCTCGCCCGCAGACCAAGCCCGAAGGCGTAGAAGGGTGTTCGGTCCAGCGCTCCCATGTCGGGCAATCATTGGAGCGATTACCCTCAGAGCTGGAGCGCTTACGATTAATCTGTGGAGGTTGCTCTTTGACCCGCTCCAGACTTGCTGAATGGCAAAAATAATGCTGGCTGCGCCGCACTTGCCAGCTTACGCACATCCACAGTGTGCGCTGAATATCGACTTTCGTAGTGCCAATCTTATCGGACCCGCCTGACCGTAACATGCCGCTAATTCGCCTGACTGCCACAGATCTTTCGGACATGAATGAGGTCCAGCACATCTACGAAACGGCGCTGCCACCTTCCGAGCGAAAATCGAGGGACGAGATCCACGCTCTCCTGGAAAGACCGGACTATGCCATCGTCGCGGCCAAGGCCGGCACCCTCGTAACAGGCTTCTCGATCATTTATCGGTCCGAGCACCAGCCCGTCGGCCTTCTGGAATACATGGCTACCCGTCCGGAATACAGGAATAATGGTTTGGGCCAGCTTCTCTTCCGGAATGCCCTCGAGCTCATGGGGCGACGCATCATGCTGGTCGAAGTCGAAGCGGTTACAGGATCAGGAAAGGAACGCAGCCTTCAACTGCGCCGGCAGCGGTACTATATGCGGCTCGGGTGCATTCTGATTGAAGGATTGCCCTACCGTATGCCTCAACTGAACGAGCACGCGCCGCCTCCCCTGAACCTCATGCTTCATCCCGGGCGGCAGCGCTTCTCTCTGTCCGAGCAGATATTGCAGCGCTGGATATCGACGATTTATTCGGACGTCTATGGATATGACGGCCATGAGGATCAGATTGACAAGATGATTGCGGCCTGGCGTACCGCTACGGCCTCAACCGGGTCCAGTATCGGCTGACTGCGTGCACCCCACCCAGCTAGTCGTTGATCGGATCATCGACAGCGACGTCGGTCACGATCTTCCAGGCCCCGTCAACTTTTTTCCAGACAGTGACGTAGTTGCCGGTCAATTCCGTTTCATATTCGACAAGGAATGTCCCCCACGTAATTCCAAAATCACCCGCTTCGCTCGCTTTTGCGCCGATGGGACTCCAGTGGACCGGCGAGGGCACCGTGTCCAGCTGACGCTCCGCCATGATATCGGTCTTGCCCGTCAGAAAGCCTTCGCCGGCTTCGATCATGAAGGCTTCACTGAAATCTATGAATTCAAGTGAAGCGGCCTCATAGCCGAATTCCAGATTGTACCTTTCATAGGCCTGATCAGCGGCCAACAGCTCAGAAACAATTGTCGCTTCATCTATCGTGGGAGCGGTTGGAGTTACGCATGCAGCCACTGGAACCAACAAGGCAGACATGAGAATGCGGTGAACCGGTCGAAAATTTGAAGCCATGATTTCTCTCCTCGCTTGGCCTGGAACACTAGGCTGAGCAGACGGAGCAGCTCCAATGCATATTTCGACGGGTGCGGTGCGTGTTTCGCACCGCCGACCGGAAAGTTTGCATCACCCACGTCTGATCGACCAATGTTACGGACGAGGCTGAAGGAGTCTGATCATGCAAATCCGCTTTCTTACTGTCTGCGCTTCACTGGCGCTTCTGGCGTTGATCGCCTGTGCCCAACTCGCGCCTGCAGCGACGCCAATATCGGGCAGGACCGTCACATTGGACCTCGATGAAGGGACGTGGATGAGCCTTGATATCAGCCCGGACGGAAAGACTATCGCGTTCGATCTTCTGAATGACATTTACATTCTGCCCGCTGACGGTGGCATGGCGACCGCCATTCATCGTGGATCTGCGACGCAACGCAGTCCGCAATTCAGCCCGGACGGCCAGTCACTTGTCTATCTCAGCGATGAGACGGGTGCAGACAATGTGTGGGTGTCGCGCACGGACGGGTCTCAGCCAAGGCAGGTCACGCACGAAACACATGCCTACGTCGCCGGCCCCGCATGGTCACCGGACGGCCGTTCGATTGCAGCCGTCATTTCCTATTCCGACATATTCCGCGTGAGAAATTCCGAGATCCGCAAATATTCACTGGATGGATCCCGAGACGAGCTGATCGTCGAGCCCCGGGAAAGTGGCAAGGATGTACAGGAACCTCGCTTCGCCCCGAATGGCCGCGACATGTACTTCACTGAGCGCATCGCAGGCGACCACTACGTCTATATCAACACAGGTCTGAAGAACTTTGCGATAAACAGGTTGAACCTTGAAACCGGCGACATCACCCAGGCTATATCAGGTTATGGGGGAGCGACGACGCCGCAAGTCGCGCCGAACGGAAAATCAGTCGCTTTCATTCGCCGACTGGGGGCGAAAACGGTGCTGTTCGTCAAATACCTGGAGACAGGCGAGGAGCGACCGATCTTTCAGGATCTCGGACGCGACCTGCATGGAGATTATCTGCCTCAGGAACATTATTATCCGGCATTCGACTGGTTCCCGGACAGTCGAACCATCGCAATCTGGGCGAAAGGCAAACTGCTGAAGATTGATACAGCAACCGCGGACGCGACCGAGATCCCATTCCGCGTCAACGCCGTCCATGAAATTCAGCCTGCAATTCGGGTGCGTCAGGACCTCGCACCAGACCAGGTGGATGTACGAACCATTCGCCAATTGGCTGTCCAGCCCGACGGTAGCGGGCTCGTGTTTCGTGCGCTCGGCAAGCTGTGGCGGACAGACCGCCTTGAACCGACAACGCCGACGCGGTTGACCGATCGTGACGCTGCAGAGTCTTCACCCGCCTGGTCTGCGGATGGTCGCCAGCTGGCCTATGTCAGCTGGAATGATGACACCGGAAGCGAGCTCATTATTCGCGACATGCGTGCAGGATCAGAGTCGTTGGTTGCCAAGAGCCCAGCAGTCCTCGCCGATCTGGCCTTTTCGAATTCCGGTACGCAAATCGCATATAGAATCCAGGCGCCGGATCCATCGGTCAGCAATGCCGGCCCCGAAGTCGGAATTTACATTGCCGACGTGATGAGCGGAGAGACGCGCTTTATTGTGCCGGGCACCGGACTTGCGGGCTTCACGCCCGACGACACGCGCATCGTGTATTTCGCCGAACCTGACTACTATGATGAGCGCGCCGCTGTCCTCGCCAGCGTAGCCATCGACGGAACTGATATTCGCGAACATGCCGTCGCAGAGACATCTGACGTGCTGTCGATGACGCCCAGCCCGGACATGAACTGGCTAGCCTTCAAACACCACCAGCGCCCCTACCTCATGCCTCTGGATATTGAAGCAGGTCCGGTCACGGTCACGCCAGAAGGCAATCCAACCGCACGCCTTCTCAGCGAAGTTGGCGGTTATGAGTTCAGCTGGGCCGCCGACTCATCACAGCTCTATTGGACACTTGGTCCGGACATATTCGCGACTGCGCCCGACGCGAGTGGTCCCGGTAATCTTTCGCTGTCCATCCAGATGTCAGTACCGTTCGATAAACCCGAGGGGCAGATTGCCTTTACCGGCGGCAAGGTGGTCCCGATCGTGGGAGACATCATCGAAGACGGCGTCGTGGTCGTCGATGGCAATCGTATTGTCGCGGTTGGCCCTCAGGGAACTGTTGATATCCCGGCTGACGCCAAACAGATCGATATTTCCGGGAAAGTCATCATGCCAGGCTTTTTCGACGCTCACGGACACATTGATTGCTGTTGGCGGTCCGAAACGATGCCGCAGAAACAACCGACGCGGTACGCTGCACTCGCCTACGGCGTCACCACGAACTTCGATCCTTACTCGAATGACTTGCTGTCCTATGAAAGTGGAGAGATGACGCAAGCTGGCGAACTGGTTGGTCCTCGCTGGCTGAAGTCTGGTCAAGTTGTTCATGGTCTCAAAGCGCGGACTGACGGCGTTTATCACCCGCTAGCCTCGCTCGATGACGCCCGGGATGTCCTCGAACGTCGTGCTGCCCTCGGTTCATCCATTCTCAAGAGCTATAAACTCTCGACCCGCATACAGCGCCAGCGGCTCGTGCAAGCCGCACGTGAATGGGGCTTCATGGTCGATGGTGAAGGTGCCGGTCAATTCTACACCAATATCGGCATGCTGCTGGATGGGCATACCAACCTGGAACACAATCTTCCCGTCGCCACCTATTATGACGACCTTCAGCAACTGATCGCCGCTGCTGACACATCCATGACGCCAACGCTGATCGTGGTGTTTGGCGAGCTGTTCGGTGAGAATTTCATCTATCAGACGGAACGTCCGTGGGAGGAGGAAAAGGTAAAATCCTTCATCGCTGACGTGAACAACGCCTACAATCCACTCTTCGGGCCTGGCGATGCCCCGCTTGCTGTCCGCGCCATGCACTCAATCCATGTTGCTGACGAGATTTACGATATCGGCTTTCGCTCCGTCGGCCGGTCGGTGAAAAAGCTCATCGACGCGGGTGTCACCGTCAATGTCGGCTCTCATGGGCAAGCTTCAGGTATTGCCATGCACTGGGAAATGCTGCTGTTCGCTGAAAGCGGGATTGCCCCTATGGACATCTTGAGGGCGGCGACACTTAACCCGGCCAAGACTTACGGACTTGATCACCAGCTGGGCTCGATCGAGCCTGGAAAGCTGGCCGATCTCATCGTGCTGGACAAGGATCCCACCGAAGACATCCGCAACACCAACAGCGTGAGCCTGACGATGGTGAATGGACGCCTCTATGACGCATTCACAATGAACGAGATCGGAAATTACGACCGACCACGCGGACAGTTCTACTGGGAAAAATTCGAACGAAACGACATAGATTGGAAATCGACATGGACCAGCCACAGATGTCACTGAAATTCGCAGCATCCATAAGCGCTCTCGCCATTGTTGCATCGTGCGCGAGTAGCGCAGGAATGTCCGTCATTCCCGCTACATCCTTTCAGATGGGCCAGACAATTGATTATGGATACGGCGAAATTGATGGCCCTCGCCACGAAGTGATATTCCGGCAGGACTTCGCTCTCGCCAGGACCGAAGTGACCGTTGGAGAATTCCGAAAGTTCGTTGCAACTACCGGTCATGAATCCGGGGGCGACTGCAATGTCTATACGGATACGCGATCGTGGCATGTCGATCCGACGCGGAGTTGGGAAAACCCCGGTTTTGAACAAGACGAAAACCATCCTGTCGTATGCGTGAGCTGGGACGATGCTGTCGCTTATGCGAACTGGCTGTCCGAGCAGACCGGCATCGCTTATCGCCTGCCATCCGAGGCTGAGTGGGAATATGTCGCATCCACCGGAGGCATTGAGGGCGACAACGGAATTGTCGATCACGATGAAGCCAATATCGGGCTGGACCCGTGTTGTGGGGGCAAGACTTCCGGACGCGACGTATGGATCAAGACGGCTCCGGTCGCCAGCTTTGCGGCCGACAGGTACGGCATCTACGACATGCGAGGCAATGTCTGGGAATGGCAAGCCGACTGCCATCAGGACATGTATGAAGGTGCGCCGGTCGATGGATCGGCACGGACCGACTGCGAGATGTCGGACAAACGGTCTATACGCGGTGGTTCATACGGCGATGCGGGCGATTACCTGTCTCCACGATACCGGCTCCCCGGCCCTCGGTCACAAGGATATTTCACTGTCGGTTTCCGTCTGGCGCGCACCATCAACGAAAACTGAACGCTTTCGCCCGGTGTCAAAACATCACCACTCATTTCGTATATCGCATCTGTCGATTGGCTGACATCCGCGCCTATTGTGCCGATCATAATCGACCGGAGACGTGACACATGGCCAGATCCAAAAGCTCGTTCAACCTGATCCGCGTTCTGGGTACAGCAGCGGTGATGGGCCTGCTATCTTCATGCGCGGCCACTGCTTCGCCGATATCCGCAGAACCAGATTCGCAGGATGGCCTGCCGGCGCTGATCAATGACGGGTTCGACAGCGAAACCGTGACCCGGATGGACTGGCCGATGCTGCGCATTGGTACGGGTCAGTACGAAGATGGTCCCACCGGTCTGACCGTTCTCAGATTTGGCAAGAAGGTGAACGCTGCAGTCGATGCGCGTGGTGGCGGGCCGGGCACGGTGAATGCGGAATATCTCAAACTCGGCTATGTTCAACCGGAACTGGATGCCATCGTGCTTGCTGGTGGTTCCTGGTACGGTCTGGAGGCGGTAACGGGGGCGAACTCGGCCTTGATTGACGACCGGTATCGTGGCGGCCACTGGGACAATGTGGGTCTGGTGGTCGGCTCGATCATTTATGATTTTGGCGGCCGGCGCCTCAATGAAATCTATCCCGACAAACGGCTCGCCCAACTCGCTTTGCGGGCGGCCAGGACCGGCGTATTTCCGAATGGCGCGTACGGTGCCGGTCGATCCGCAATGAATGGCGGCATCTTTGGCTGCAATGCCCGTTCCGGCCAGGGAAGCGCGTATCGACAGATCGGTGATGTGAAGATCGCTGTGTTCACGGTCGTGAACGCGCTCGGTGTCGTCACCGACCGAGACGGAAACGTTGTCCATTGCTTCAAGGGTGATGGCTGGCCCGAAAATCTCAAGGCAAGCGATCTCATGCAATCGGCGCCAGCAAGCCTTCAGCCCGGCTGGAATGGTGAGAGTGAAAGAGGCGATGTCGAACGCAAGAACACAACCATCAGCGTTGTTGTCACCAACCGCTCGATGAGTTCTGCGGAACTCCAGCGACTGGCTGTCCAGGTCCACACGTCCATGGCGCGTGGCATTCAGCCTTTCGCCAGCGAATTTGATGGCGATGTTCTGTATGCTGTTTCGACCAACGAGGTGGACGAGGGCCCGGGAGCTGGTTTGCCCAGCATGGAGATCGGCGTCACGGCGTCGGAACTGATGTGGGATGCGATTCTCGCAGCTGTCCCAGCCACACAAGTGACCCAACCGCTGCCTGATCCTGGTCTGGTTCTACCTCAGTCGACACTTCGCGCCTATGAAGGAACTTACAGATTCAGTCACTTTGCTGAGCTCACGGTTCGCCTGGAAAGCGGTAACCTGATTGCCGAAGCATCAGGAGAGCGCGACATTTTCCAGGTTAAAACAGGCCATCCCCGCCCGCTTCTGGCAGCATCAAAAGACACGTTTACGGTCGAACGCGGGCGCTATCCATTCGCTGTAAAATTCGAACGCGACAAGGTGATCGTCAACCCGGGACGCTGGCAGCAGGTCGGCCACCGCGTCAGCGACTGACACCCATCCCAGAAACCCAAATTGCGGACAATTCCCATGACCAGACATTCTGCCTTTGACTGGGCCGATGCCCTTTTGCTCGACAATGAGCTGACCGAGATTGAGCGCTCAGTCCAGAAAACCGCGCATGACTTCGCCCAGGCCCGCCTGCTGCCCGGCATCACTGAAGCCAATCGAAACGGCAGCTTTGACCGATCAATCATGAAGGATATGGGCGCCCTCGGATTGCTTGGCCCTACCATGCCCGAAGCATACGGCGGTGCCGGTGTGAGCCATGTTGCGTATGGGCTCGTCTCCCACGAGGTTGAAGCGGTGGATTCCGGCTACCGCTCTGCCTTGAGCGTCCAGTCATCACTGGTGATCCATCCTATCTACGCCTATGGGTCCGAGTCCCAGCGCCAGAAGTGGCTACCCGGCTTGATTGCAGGAGATCTCATTGGTTGCTTCGGACTGACGGAGCCCGACCATGGATCAGACCCTGGAAACATGGCCACGCGCGCCATCGCCGTGGAAGGCGGGTATCGCCTGAACGGCGCAAAAATCTGGATCACGAACAGCCCGATTGCAGACGTCATGGTCGTCTGGGCGAAACTTGATGGCATCATTCGCGGCTTTGTCCTCGAGCGGGGAATGCAAGGCCTGTCGACACCGGAAATCAAGGGTAAGCTCGCCCTCAGAGCGTCTGCCACCGGCGAGATCGTGATGAATGACGTGTTTGTTCCAGAAGACAATCTCCTCCCCGGCGTAAAAGGGCTGTCGGGGCCTTTTGGATGCCTCAACAAGGCCCGCTTCGGAATTGCCTGGGGCGCACTCGGCGCCGCGCGTAGCTGCTGGACCGCTGCCCGCTCCTACACGCTGGACCGCCACCAGTTCGGCAGACCGCTCGCGGCAAATCAGCTTATCCAGCGAAAACTCGCTGACATGCAGACCGAAATCTCTATCGGCCTTCAGGCTTGCCTGAAAGTTGGCAGGCTGCTTGATGCCGGTATCGCTTCGCCCGAAATGATCTCGCTCATCAAGCGCAACAGCGCGGGCAAGGCCCTTGATATCGCGCGCACCGCGCGAGACATGCATGGCGGCAATGGCGTGTCCGACGAGTTCCACGTGATGCGTCACATGTGCAATCTGGAAGCGGTAAATACCTATGAAGGCACGCACGACATTCATGCGCTGATCCTCGGCCGTGCGCAGACAGGCATCGCGGCGTTTGCGTGATGGCAAAGGCGCTAGACAATATTCGGGTCCTTGACCTGAGCCGTGTTCTGGCTGGGCCGTGGGCGACGCAACTTCTTGGTGACCTCGGAGCGGAGGTGATCAAAGTGGAACGCATTGAAGGGGGAGATGACACGCGCAGCTGGGGCCCGCCCTTTCAGGAGAGCGCAGTCTCAGACGAGCGGGAAGCCTCATACTTTCTGAGTGCCAATCGAAACAAAAAGTCGATCTGCGTTGATATCTCAACCGTGGCCGGACAGACCGTCATCAGAGAGCTAGCGGCGGCGAGCGACGTCGTCATCGAAAACTTCAAGACAGGCGCCCTGGCCAGATACGGCCTGGATGCAGACAGCCTGCTCAAGATCAATCCTCAGCTCGTCTATTGCTCGATTACAGGCTTTGGCCAGACAGGACCATACGCGGCCCTGCCCGGCTATGACCTGCTTATTCAGGCGATGGGTGGTTTGATGAGTGTGACGGGTGTACCCGATGGCCAACCGGGCGCAGGCCCGATGAAGGTTGGCGTTGCTCTGGTTGACATCCTGACAGGTCTCTATGCCGCAAATGCCATCCAGGCCGCGCTGCTCAGCCGCCAGCGCACCGGCAAAGGACAGGCAATTGATGTCTCGCTTCTCGACTGCCTGATCGCCGCTATGGCCAACCAGTCGCAGGCGTACCTGGCAACGGGCGTGAGTCCGGGCAGGCTTGGCAATGCCCACCCCAGCATCTGCCCCTACGATGTATTCAAGACTGCCGACGGCTATCTTGTTCTGGCCGTGGGCAATGACCGACAGTTTCGCGCTCTCTGCGGTGAAATCGGACTAGGCGATTATCCGGACGATAATCGATTTGCTACGAATTCGGCACGGGTCGAACATCGAGAGCAGCTCACTCGCGCTATCAACGAAGCCCTCAGCACTCGCACCACATCTGAATGGATGAGCGCGTTGGCGAACAGCAAAGTGCCGGCCGGCCCCGTCAACACGCTCGCCGACGTCTTCGCCGATCCGCATGTGCGAGCGCGCGGAACGCAGGTCGAACTCACCCATCAAAACCTCGGCACCATCCCTGCCGTGCGATGTCCCATCCGGCTGGGTGCAACGCCCGTGAACAGCGGATCGGCGCCTCCATCACTCGGCCAGGACACCGCAGCGGTTCTTCACGATGTGCTCGGCTATTGTCCTGAACACATCCTTGAGCTAGAAGCCGGCGGTGCCGTATCTGGTGCCGCCCGGAACCGTAGCCCTCGGTCATAAGGCGGACTTTTCGATCCTGCCGACCACCTCACGCCCCGGATATACACTAAATCTCAATCCAAAAAGTCACCGGCAAGGCGGTGCATCGCGCGCACCATGCTTTTCGCTTTTGGCATCTGCTCAATCGTCCGGATGTCAGTCTTACATACTCATCGGTATTAGAAACGAGGGGTACACCAATGAAAAAGTCCAATCTATTAGCCTCTGGAAGTGTGTTGGTTGCTCTGCTCCATGCGGCACCCGCAAACGCCCAGACGACAGAACCTGAATCGCAAGATTCCGAGTACGTCCAATCGACAGTCATGGTGACAGCGCAAAAGCGCGAGCAACGCCTGATCGATGTTCCAATGGCAATTGAATCCTTGTCGGGTGATGAAATCGACAAGCTTGGCATTGATAGCGTGCAAGACCTGTCCTTCAACGTACCCGGTTTGACGATGCGCGAAGACGGCCCGGGTAGCTACACGATCTTTATTCGCGGCCTGGCGAACCAGTCAGGTTCCGGCGCGCTTGTTGGCATGTATCTCGACGAAGCCCCGCTCTCTCTCAGCGGCTATGACCAGCTCAGCCCGGTAGCACTGGACCTGGAACGGGTCGAAGTTCTGAAAGGGCCACAAGGCACGCTCTATGGCCAGGGTGCTGCAGGTGGTGTCATTCGTTACATCACCGCCGATCCGGCTCTCGATCGTGTTGAGGGGCGCGTGAAGGGCGAACTCTACACGGTTTCCGACGGAGAAATGGGCCAGAAAGGCGAATTCATCTTCAACGCCCCTCTGATCGAAGACCAACTTGCCGTGAGATTTGCGCTTGGGCTCGAAGGCGGCGGTGGCTGGATCGACCAGCCTGAGGCCGGCAAGGAAGATGGGAACGGTACCGAGCTTGTAAACGCCCGTGGCAAGATCCTGTGGGTTCCAACGGACAAGTTTTCTGCGCTAGCAACCATTCAGGTACATCGCGCTGAAACCGAACTCGGCCTCGGTTACGAGGAAGCTGATCGCACAGTCGACGTCGGCCCCGACCGTGGTGAAATTACCATGCCGAAAGAGTTCGACTTCGACATCTACAATCTCGAGCTGAATTATGATTTCGGCTTTGCTGAACTCACCTCTTCGACCACGCAGATCGAGCATGACCATGCGTATCCGTTCACCTACATCCCGCGCGAAGGCAACTACTCGTACGGCGTCGTGGAAGGATATGATGAGCGTTTCGTTGAAGCAGAACAGTTTTCCCAGGAGCTTCGCCTGTCCAACGATGATGGCGCGTTCGCCTGGACCGTTGGCGCATTCTACAGCAGTGGGGAACGCTCGCTTGTCGTGGACTATGAGTATCTGTACGCGCCGGCCGCGGACATATACACTGGCGGAGGTGTACTTTATGACGGCCTGTACTACTTCTCCGGATCTTCATCCGATTCCTACTCCATCTTTGCCGATGGCGCCTACGATCTGACGGACAAGCTGACGATTGGTGCCGGCATTCGATACTTCGAAGATGAGCAAACCAGCCTGATCGAATACGCTCCCGGTACCGGGACGGAAAATTCCGCCAAGTTCGATTCCGTGGATCCCCGTGTTTACCTGACCTATCAGTATGATCCGAACGCAACCATCTATGCGAGTGCCGGTTCAGGCTTCCGTAGTGGCGGGTTCAACTCTGCACCGTTTGATCCGTACGGTCCTGAGCAAATCATGACCTATGAACTCGGCACAAAGGGAACCACCCGGACCCTGCAGTACGATGTTGCCGTCTTCTTCACCGAATACGAAGACATGGTTCGCCGCCGTCTGACCGAAGTGAACGGCGCATTCCTTGCCGAGTCCAGCAACATCGGCAAGGTCGAAGTCAAAGGCATTGAGGCAGGCATTGCGTATCAACCGGTTTCTGGCCTCACCTTCTCAGCCAATGCTGCTTATCTCGACAGCGAAATCGTTGAGACTTCAGATACTGACCAGGTCAACGAGGTTGGTGACCCCACCGACTACACTCCAGAGCTGAGCTATACGCTCGGGGTCAATTACGACTTTGACTTCGCGTCACAGTATCCGGCGTTCGTACGTGTCGACTTCAATCATCGCGACGCAGTCTCGTACATCGACCGCTCCAGCTTCCTCCCGAGCGCGTTGCCACAGATGTCCGATGAACTGGATCTGCTGAACGCCCGCGCTGGCGTCCAACTCGGTGCCGTCGCACTGGAAGTATACGCGACCAATCTGACCGACGAGAACGCGTCGATCGACCCCTATCAGGGCTGGGCAAACGCCAACCGCACTCGCCCTCGCGTTATCGGTGTCAGTGCCGCATACGATTTCTAGGGGCACCTGGAAAACCTGCAGCGTCCGGAACAGCTTCAAAACTTCCGGACGCTGCTCGACCTCAGACGGCAAGTCCCGTCTCTTCATCACAATAAATAGCCCGGTCCCTGCAAGGACCGGGCTATTCTTTGTCGGCTGAGGACAGTTGGCCACGGCAGGTCTAGACCTCCACCAATCCGGGGGCACGCCATCAGGGGCGCGTACATGTCAGCCGCTGCGGCCACGCACGCCCCCACCGCCAGCACACGTCTGACGTCATACAGCGGTTGTTTGTGAAGCTTAGGAAGTTCGCGCCGTCAGCGCATCAGCTGCTGGCGCAGACTTCGGCGTCGTCAATTACGACACGGCCGGAACCTTCTTGCCCGATGTCCGCTGCATTTCCTGACATTTCACCCCGGCAAATCACAATCCGGCTCTCTCCGGCGGCTCTCGCACCGAAGGGCGTATTGTTCCGAAGGGCATTGTCGAGGCTTACGATGCGCGCCTGATCTTCCGTGTACAGGCCATCATCTTCATTGCTATCGATTTCGCTGTCTCTGATGGTCACGCTCGCATTGCCATAAATGGCCAGTGCGGCGGAATCGCTTCCTGAGATCCGGCTATTCCTGATGTCTGCGCTCGCCGTCTCCTCGAGCCAGATGCCGAGATGACTTTGTACAATATCCAGCTGGTGGGCGACGATTTTTCCATCATCGCGGCCGGTAAGGGCCATCTTGTCGACGCCCTCGATCTGCACCCGTTCCAGGCGAACATCGCTTCCTATCGTGAATATGCCATGTCCGTCGTAAATGTCGTCTTCAGGTTCGTCATACCCAAAATCCGCGATCCGTAGCCCTTCAATGGTGACCATGGATTTGCGGATGACGATCGCACTCACGGGAAAATCGTCCTGTCCACGGATGACCGCCCCTTCATCTGCGAAGATCGACAGGTCCTTCCCGTCGATCACCAGCGCCCCGCGAACATGGAGGTCCTGAAAGGGAACATCGCGATAATCGCTGGCTAGGTAGTCGCCCTTCAGAAGGCGAAGTTCCGTTCCCTGCTGCGCTTCATCAATCGCGGCCTGCAGTCCCGTCAGACCTGAATACTTGCAGGTTCTGTCCGCGCTCGCATCGGGACAGATCACAATTGATACGTCATCTACCGCCTCATCTCCGGCCACTGTCTGCGAGCAAGCCGTAGCGAGCACGGCAGTCGCGACGACGACCGCGCGAGAACAAGTTCTGGTCTTCATTTCATGCCTCTTGTGTAGTCAGTCCGCCCTGCGGGACCGCGGGCGATTCATCCAGTTTCATGGTCCGGGTCAGGAGGGGGCGCAGGATCAGGATCAGGATTGCGGCCAGCCCGACAATCGCAGCATGCATCAGCCAGAAACTCGCTGTCGGCATGTGCTCGTAGAAACGGGCCAGCCAGCCGCTGAATATGCCGCCGAAGAAAATCGCGAGATAATACGATCCAACCATCATGGAATTAACGGCATCGGGCGCAGCTCGCGATGTCAGTGCGAGGGCGATTGGTCCGACATACAGAAAGCCGACTCCACAGATGAAGTGGAAGATCACCGGCCAGATCAATGCGGTCTGGTCGTTGCCGCCAAAGACATCACCAAGGCCAAGAAGGATGAATGCTGCAGCAAAGATGGAACAGCCGATAACAAGCTTTATGAGGTCTCCTGGTTCGGTCTGGCGTTTCGACTGATGGCGCCAGTACCAGAGAACAAGCGGCGCAAGCACCAGTACCGCCAGCGAGTCCAGCGACTGAAACCAGGTCACCGGCACATCCAGACCGAACACAGACCGGTCGACATGTTCACGAAGCCACAAGGGGTAAGCGTTCCAGACCTGACTTTGCGCCGTCCAGTAGAGGGACGTCAACGCCAGCATGCCGAGGATCGAAAAGATAACGATTCCGTCGCCCTTCTGGAGCTTTGGGCGCTCCTCGCCTTCTGCTTCTACGCGGTCAGACGGCAAGTGAGATTGCCCCAGAATATAAATGGCGAGCCCGATCAACATGCCGATCCCGGCGGCGCCAAAACCATAATGCCAGCCGTAAAGCTCGCCGAGGGTACCGCATATGAGCGGCGCGACCGTTGCCCCGACATTGACGCTGAAAACATAGATGGAATAGCCGGAGTCACGCCGCTTGTCGGCCTTGTCATATAGCGCACCAACCTGTGCGGCCAGATTGCCTTTCAGCAGGCCCGATCCGAGGATCAGCATCAGGAGCGCGAACAGGAAGCTGGCCTCGAACGCCATCAGGAAGTGGCCCACCGCCATGAAGCTCGCCCCCATCAGGACAGCCTTCCGCCGCCCCAGAATCCTGTCGCCGATTAGACCGCCGAGGACTGGCGCGAAGTACACCAGGCCGACATATGCGCCGAAGACCTGCGACGCGAGCGCCTGTACGGAAAGTGGCCCGAAGATAGCCTCAAAGAACGCCCGGAATGGCTCGAAGACAGCAACATTTCCTGAGTTTTCCGGCAGGAACAGATAGGTCGCCATATAAAGGATCAGCAGAGCCTGCATCCCGTAAAAGGAAAACCGCTCCCACGCTTCGGTGAAGACGATATAAGCCAGCCCCTTCGGATGGCCCAGAAACTCACCCGAAGCCTTTGTCGCAGCCGGGTTAGCCGTCGCGGCCACCTGTTCTTCACCGGTGAGATCACTCATGTTTCGCCCCTCTCGTCTGTTCACGCCAGGACAAGGCCACTAGTGGGCCCATGCCGGCTTCCAATTGATGGATTTCGGCACATCATTGACCTCCCAGTAAAAGGGTCGGCGGGGTCGGTCGTAATTGCCAATTTCGTTCATGCTGAAAGAATCGTAGAGACGTCCATTCACCATCGTCATGGATACGGTTTCGGTATTGCGGACGCTCTCCAGCGGGTTCGCATCCAGCACGATTAGATCGGCGAGCTTGCCTTCTCGAATGGAGCCGATCTGGTTCTCCAGTCCAAGGGTTTTCGCGCCATTGATGGTTCCAGCGCGCAGGACTTCAAACGCGGACATGCCACCCTCGGCAAGCAGCTGCATTTCCCAGTGCATCGCAAGTCCGAACACCTGGCCATGCGAGCCTGCATTCACCAGACCGCCTGCATCCACGAGCTCTTTCATTGAACGCGCCGCCGCTCTGAAACCGATATCCCAGATCTCGTCGACTGCATTTACACCCGTCATGCCGCGCACATAGGCAGGCGCGCCGACCGGGACAGCGAGCGGACTGTAGGAACTCGTTGTCGTCTGGACGAAGTCATTGACGCGAGGGTCCTCCCAAAGCCGGGAAGACTGGTAGAGGAAATTTTCCCCCATCATCTCTCCGAATAGGACGATCAGCGTTGGCGTGTGAGCAACATCCGAAGCCGCCAGAAGCTGAATGAAGTCGTCGTAGAGCGTCTCGACCGGGACATTGTGCTGGAGGTTTACATTTCCATCCAATATTGCGCTCACACCATTGAAGAAGTGGCTCTCGCCTTCGACATCGACCATGATGCCTGCTTCGCGTCCTGCCTTGTTCAGCATCTGGCGCTGGCGGCGCAGGATTTGCCGATAGGACTTCACGATCGTTCCGCCGAGTGCGGCCTTCCTTGCCATCGCAGCCTGTGCGTCGGCGAAGCTCCGGATCGGCACATAGACAGGGTCGTATTTGCGCTTGCGCCCATACAGCACGTAGCCAACATCGATCGAGCGCGGGCTGACCGCCCCGCCTGATAGTGCCAGTTCGTGCGCACTATAGGTCGGCAATTCGGATGTATACGGATCGTAATTGGTCGTGACGCCGAAGGACAGAGCCGCAAATCGCGACGCCTGTTGTTGGGGCAGCAGTCCGGAGGACGCGTAATAGCAGGTGTCGAGGTGGCCATGCATATCAACCAGTCCCGGCATGATGGTCTTGCCGGTTGTGTCCACAATATGAGCATTGTCTGGCACCAGGGTTGAAGCGGATGGGCCAACGGCGCGGATGCGGTTGCCCTCGACCACAACCGTACCCTTCTCAATGACCTCTTCACCTTCCATTGTAATCACACGTCCGCCAACGAAGGCCGTCACACCTTGCGGCTTGTCGACTGGCAGTTCCAGGTCCACGCTGGTGAGGACTTCAGGTTCGGGCATCTCGTCATTCAGAGAGACCGTCAGGATATCCGGCCCATACGCCCAGTGAACGGCAGAAGAATCGGCTGACCAGGTCAGCTCATAGCCACCGGCCGTTTCGATTTTCGTGCCCGAGTTGCCGTCCAGAACGCGTTCAGCATCGTCTGCACTAAAAGCGGCGATGTAGTAATTCTGATAGTGGCGGAACGCGACGTGGCTGAAGTCCGGACTGAGCTTCAGTTCATTGGTGTCGGAATCGGCCGTTCGAAGGTGGACCCGTCTTTCAGACCCGTCGAGCGCAACGCTCTCCAGAGTCGTGACGAGCGTACCGTCGACATAGGCTTCTGTCGTAAAGAATACGCGTGTGCCGTCGGGAGAAAACCGTGGGTTGCCGCCAATTGCCTCAATCCTGGTCGGTTCACCGCCTTGTGACGGGATCCAGAAGAGTCCGGGGTCTGCCCTGTACCCCCCGAGACAATCATCGCCCTCCGCAATCTGGAAAAGGATTTTTGAGCCATCTTGCGAATAGGTCGGTTGCCGAACAATACCGGGTGAAGAGAACAAGGTACGTACGGCGCCGCCGGTTGTGCGAAGCTTCAGCGCGCCGCCATGAACATCGTCCCACTCGACGAACGCAATTGCTTCACCATTCGGTGCATAGGTGGCTTCCGATTGAGATGCTGCGGTATCAGCGATCAACGCTGGATCGCCGCCGGTAACCGATTGTTCCCAAATCTTGCCCAGCGCTGTGAAGACAAGGTTCTGACCGTCAGGTGAAAGGCCAATCCGGGACACAGCTTTCACCTTGAATGTCTCGGGCGCCAGATCCTGCGTGACCCGTACCGGCTCAGTCAGGCGATGGCGCGAGGTTACCGAGAATGGAATGATTTCGGCGGCGCCTGTTGTCACGTCGATGCGTTTGATCTTGCCGCCGGCCCAGATGGCAATGGCCTCCCCATCGGGGAACCAGTCAAACCGAGGATAATAATTTCCCTGTCCGAGAAAGTCGGCCTGACCGTCCCGGTCCAGCTCGTCATAAATCGGATATTGGGAACGCGTCCCGAAATCATAGATGAACAACATGGTTTCGTCGCGGACACGCCGGACGAAAGCCATTCGGTCTCCGGAGGGCGAAATGACCGGCGTGGTTGCGCCTCCAAACCCGCCAACAATGGATTTTATTTCGCCGGTGGAGAGCTGCTTTCTGCGGATCTCAAAGTTCTTGTGACTGGCATCGACATAGACGCCTGACGCGTGAACATGCGAGATTTTTTCGACGAAAAACAAACTCTCGCCATCGGGCCCATAGACAGCGTCATGCACATTTTCACCATTTTCCGGCATGGCGACAATCTGTTCGGCAGGCCCGCCTCCGGCTGGATATGTGACTAGCTCCGACGAATGCAGCTTGTCGGCGGTGTCGAAATGTCTTGCAGCCGCTATTGTCTGACCATCCGCGCTCCATGTTGGCTCGACAACCGCCCTTGAAGTTTCGAATGAAACCTGTGTCGGGCGGGAGCCATTCGGGTCAGATGTCCAGACATTGTCGCCGCCATCCACGTCGCTGATATAGACGATGCGGGTTCCATCCGGGTTGAATTGCGGTGAATGCTGCATTGCGGGCCCACCATGAACAAGTGTGGCCACGCCACCTTTAGCGGGCATCCGGTAGATATCACCGAGCAGGTCGAACACGATCGTCTGGCCGTCCGGGCTGATATCGAGGCTGATCCAGGTGCCCTCGTCCACGGTGAACTCGACATTTTTGTAGGGTTCGCCCGTATTGGTGACGTCCCAGTCCTGCGCACTGGAGTTACCTGCGGCGAAGATTGCCGCGGCAACCGTCGCAGCTATCAGGTTTGTTTTTCCCATCGTGTTCCTCCTCCGGCTGGCACTGACGGCGTTCGAAAATCACCACCATCACGCGGCATGATGATTCCGCCAATTCCTCCGATCTCAAACTCATCATGCACAGCTGTCATGCGCGAAGACGCTAAGCGCGCATCAGGCGGTGCGTTTATATCACCACTCTCCGCACACTTCGCATCTGGGGCAATGCGTGCCTCACCTGCGATACATTGGGCTGCGTTATTTCCACTGAATTTGGGTTCATCATGAGTTTTGCTACCTTCCGCATCATCCATCGGTGGCTGAGTCTGATTTTCGTCACTTTATGGATTCTGCAGGCCGCTTCAGGCTTGGTAATCGCGTTCAGGGCCGACATTGATGATTTCCTGATCGGCAATCCGGCCCGGGAGACTGATGCGCAGGCGTTCGCCAATGCCGTAGAAAGCCTGCAGAAAGAAGGGGCGGACATTTCGTCCATCTGGATTTCAGGCGGGCGCGACGGCCAGTACGATGCCTACCTGATGCGCGATGGCGATTCCCAAACAGTCAGGATCGACGGCGCAGGCAACCGGATCCGCGAGCGTTCAGACTCCGCGCTCTTTTCGGAAGGCGCAGTTTTTGAAACGGTGACCCAGTTTCACAAGTCCTTGATGTTGGGAACCGTTGGCTACCTCTTCTTGTGTGTGTCGGGTCTTCTGCTCGCGTCCAACATCATTTTCGCCATCGTCATGGGCTGGTCGAGACGGCGACGCTTCAAGGAATTTGCAAAGGCCAACAGCGCTCCACCCGGGGTGTCGCTCTCCGGCTGGCACTGGAGGGTCGGGTTATGGGGCGCTCTGCCTGCACTGATCGTCGTGCTGGCGGGGGCCGCGCTCACCCAGGCTGATGCCCTGGACGAAGCTATCAATGTCACCGAGCCAACACCGGACAATGTCGACTCGATTGTCGAAACACCGGTCGGTCTCGCCGAGGCCATCGAGACGGCCCTGGCTGAGTATCCAGGCTCAGAACTGATCGCGATTTCGCTGCCTTCTGAAACCCGGCAGTGGTACCGGTTCCGCCTCAAGGCACCGGGAGAAATGCCCCGTCTCTATGGAGCCACGAGGGTCTATGTCGGTCTCGGAGGCGATGTGCTGATGAGCCATGACGCGGCAAACAGCTCAGCCAATGAACGCCTTTCTGAAGCGCTCTATCCGCTCCACACCGGCCAAATTGGCGGCCTGCCAGGAAGACTGATCAACTTTGCCGTAGGTATCTGGCTTCTTTTCATGGCCTATTTCGGCATCCGACTCTGGCTGACCCGACGTGCGGTTGGTCAACGATCTGCTCGTTCTGCAGATCGCTGAAATAGGCTTTTGCCAAAGTTTCAAGCGCACCAACAACTGTGTTGCTAAAAACGCACCAATGCAGCTTGACTTCGACGAAAACCGTGCCGTGTACTGTCTGTGTCACTTTGATGAACGCAGGAGACAAGTCTTGGCCGACCCCACCGACTCTTCATTGTATCTCGGACAGCAGCCGCCTGCCCGAAAATCGCTTCCACCTTTTGAAGGACTGAGAGCATTTGATGCAGTGGCGCGTCTAGGGGGCGTCCGCAAAGCGGCGAAGTGGCTCGACCGTGACCATGCCGTCCTCAGTCGGCACCTCCGCAAACTGGAAGAATGGGTCGGTATTGCGCTCATTGAGCGTGTTCCGACAGGCCTGGTTCTGACAGAAGCCGGCAAGGATTATCACGCTTCGATCGCCAAGTCGCTCGACGCCATTTCATATGCGACGCTCGACCTGATGAACCAGGGCATCCATCATCAATTGATGATCTGGAGCACTCCGGGTTTTGCCCAGCAATGGTTGTCACGGCGCCTGGCTTCGCTTGAGAAGGCCAACAAGGGCGTGGAAATTGAGCTCAAGCCTTCAGTCACCGAACCTGACTTTCTGTCACACGAAGCCAATGCAGACATTCGATTCTGGTCTTCTTACGAAGATCTGGACGAACTGCCGGCACACTTGCGGCATCAAACGTTCGCAGAATCCCCGATCATCCCGGTCGCAAGTCCCGATTACCTCGAACGGCATCCCGAGATAACTTCTCCGAGCGATCTGCTGGCGCACCAGTTGCTCCATGAAAATACAACCAGAACGTGGGAGTTGTGGCTGACTTCGTTGGGTGTTGATTGCGGGAGTGGGCTCAAAGGGCCTCGCCTTTGGCAAGGCAACCTGACGACAGACGCAGCGCGCGATGGCCGCGGCATCGCGCTCACAAACCCTATGGTCGCGTCAAAGCACCTTTCGCGCGGGGACCTTGTCTGGATCGGAAAGGATAATCCTGCTTTCCCACCACGTCCCGGCTATTATGTGCTGATCGCGCGCCGGGATCGTTGGGACGAAGCGAGCCTCAGGCGCTTTCGCACCTGGCTCGCCGGAACCGTTGCGAAGGACATGCCGGAGCTCGTTCCCGCTGCTTAGCCCAGCGCTGTAGCAGCAGCGTTGAAGAAGTCATTATCCGGGATGGCTTCAGAAAATTTCGGCTTGGCCCTGCAGCTCATGACGGTCAGCACGATATTCCGGGTGGGGTTGACATAAATGTACTGTCCGAAGATGCCGCGTGCGCTGTATGCGCCCTCATGATGGCTTCCCTCACGGTCCGGCACGGGCCACCACATATAACCGTAATTGAGCGTATCGGCGTTCACCACACGCACCTTGGTCGCTTCGGTGAACCAGTCGTCCGGCACCATTGCTTCCCCATCGACGACGCCTCTGTTCAGTGCAAATTGTCCGAGGCGAGCATAGTCACGCAAAGATGCGCAAATGCCGCTGCCGGCAACCTCAAGACCATCGGGCGCTTCGAGCCACCAGGCTGCGTCCTGCTGCATTCCAGCTTTCGACCAGATCTTCTCCGACGCATAATCGGCGAGCCATTTTCCGGTCGCCGCATGCACCAACGCTCCAACCACATGGGTTTCGCCAGTACTGTAATTCCACACTGATCCCGGCTCGGCAATTCGTGGCAGGGAGGCCATGAATTCCATGATCGCACCGGGCTGTTGAGCGACCTGAAGATCCAGCATCGTACGACGCTCCGAATCTGCATTGGTATGGGTATCGTCCCATTTCACGCCAGACGTCATCTGCATGAGGTGACGGATGGAAACACCATCATAGCCGCTACCTGACAGCTCCGGCATGTATTTGACCAGTTGGTCATCGACGCTGTCGATAAAACCATCCCTGATAGCAGCGCCTACGAGTGTGGTAGACACCGACTTGGCCATCGACATCGACATCCAGCGCGTCTCTCGATCAATACCCTGATCGTAATATTCGTGAACGATTTCGCCATCCTTCAACGCCAGGAGGCCGACAAGCCGGTTGCGGGATACATAATCATACAGGTCATAGCTCGCTCCGCCTGACGGTATGATCAAATCGATAAGGGATGCATCGGCCTCAGGGATCGCTGAAACCTCGCCACCCTTCGAAATTGTTCGCGTCGGAAAGATCTCGTGAGTGTTCGCAAAGGTTTGCATCTGCACGTTCGGCATAAGCTTGCCGGCATAGGCATCGACAATATCGCCAAGTTCTTCGAAGCGGGCATCTGACTTTGATACTAGACCATTCACAGGACCATCTCCCTTTCCTGAATGTCCGGCCAAGCCGGTGTTCTTCAACAGTTGGGTGAGACCGTAGCGTCTGTCGGGATATGGCTCAGGTGCTAAGCGGTCTGGATGCGGTGCTGATTTATCACCAGGCAGTCCTGATTACGCGCCGGACAAGTCAATTCTCTACCGCGACACTCAGAGTCAATTGTAGACTCAGGAGGTCATCATGACTGACATAGCCAGCTCTTGGAGAATGTTCGTTCCTCAATCCTATCGAGCGTCTGACCCGGAAGCCATTATCAGCCATCATGCATTTGGTCAGATCGTAACGGCGCACAATGGTATGCCGTATGCGACCAGTGTGCCCATGTATCTTGAAGATGGTCCGATGGGTGAACGCATTCTGTTCGGACATATGGCTCGCGACAATCCGCAGGCTGCAACACTGATGTCCGGCATGAAGGCGTTGGCCACCTTCCACGGTCCAAATACTTATATCTCCGCGAGTTGGTACAAGGACCAGCCAACTGTCCCGACCTGGAACTATGTCGCCGCCCAGGTGCGAGGCACCCTCACTCCGATCGATGATGATGAAAAGCAGCTGGCCATCATGCGCAAGACGATCGACCGCAGCGAGGCACGAACCGGCACCAGCTGGCTCATGAAGGACGCGCCCGCCGGCAAGATCGACAGCCTGCTACCGCGCATCCGCTCCTTCCAGATAACTGTCGAGCGCATAGATGGCGTCACCAAACTCAGCCAGAAGCATCCACCTGCCGATCGGGAGCGGGTCATCGCTGCGCTGGAAGCCCTTCCAGGCGTAGCGGAAGCCCAGATCGCGGCATTGATGCGCAACCTCGGAAATGAAGATTAGAGCAAGCTTGCAGGCCACCGGTGCTCTAAGCGCACCGCCCTCATCACTTTAGTCATCTCCACTCAGGCGCGTTTGGGCGGTCAATTGGCCTTAACTACTCTCAAGGGGAATCCAGATGGCGATCACTCAGACCAGAACGGCGCACTTGCAAGCTATCGACGCCGCACATCACATTCATCCGTTTTGCGATCCGAAGTCGCTCGCAGAGCGCGGAACCAGAGTGATCACCAAGGCAGATGGCTGCTATGTGGAAGACAGTGATGGAAACCGGATTCTCGACGGTATGGCGGGGCTGTGGTGCGTAAATGTCGGCTATGGCCGTCAGGAACTGGTCGACGTCGCCGCACGGCAGATGGAAGAGCTGCCTTTCTACAACTCATTCTTCCAGAGCTCTACACCGAGCCAGATCGCTCTTGCGGAGCGCCTTTCCAAAATCACCCCTGGTGACCTCAACCACTTCTTCTTTGCCAATTCAGGATCAGAAGCCAACGACACCGTAATCCGGATGGCGCGGCACTATTGGCACCTGAAGGGCAAGCCGGAGAAGTACAAGTTCATCGGCCGCCACCTCGGTTATCATGGCAGCACGCTGGCAGCGACCAGCCTCGGCGGCATGAAGCATATGCATGATATGGGGTCGTCGACCTTGCCCGGTTTCGAACACATCATGGAACCGCACTGGTTCGCTCATGGCGGGAATCTGAGCCCGGAACAGTTTGCCCTCCGCGCAGCACAAGCGCTTGAGGACAAAATTCTCGAGATTGGTGCCGACAATATCGCTGCATTCATTGGTGAACCGATACAGGGCGCGGGCGGTGTAATCTCGCCGCCGCCGGGATATTGGCCGGAGATTGAACGCATCTGCCGCAAACACGACATCCTGTTCGTCTCTGATGAAGTCATCTGCGGATTTGGCCGGCTCGGCGAGTGGTTTGGCTGCCAGTATTATGGCGTTCAGCCCGATATCATGCCGATGGCGAAAGGCATGTCCTCTGGCTACCTGCCCATCTCGGCTGTGGCCTTTAGCGACCGCATCTTCGAGACGCTGAACGAAGGCGGTCCAATTTCGCATGGATACACCTATTCCGGACACCCGGTTTCATGCGCGGTTGCTCACGCCAATATCGACATCATCGAGCGTGAAGACCTGGTCGAACGGGTAAGGAACGACATCGGTCCATACCTTCAGAGCGGCCTTGCCCACCTCTATGAGCGCCATTCCATAATTGGTGAAGTTCGCGGCGCCCAGGCGCTTGCCGGCCTTCAGCTTGTACGGTCCCGCGACACACGCGAGCCATTCGCCGCTGAGGATAACGCTGCCATGATCTGCCGGGACATCTGTCTTGAGAAAGGTCTTATCATGCGGGCCGTCGGACAGGCGATGGTTATCTGCCCGCCTCTCACCATTACGCATGCTGAAATCGACGAAATGATCGACAAGGCAGATGCCGGACTTCGTGAAGCCGCTTCCAGGCTGGGACTCGACTAACATGAATATCAAGCTCGAAAAGCCGGCCCCGACGGGCGCCGGAACCCCTTCTCTATGGCAGCGCATATCGCGCAAAATCGCTGAACACACAGCCGGCACCACCTTCGCGGTTGTCAATCCGGCGGACGGGTCGGAAATCGCAAAGGTCGCAGATCTCGGGGCTTCGCACGCAAGAATAGCGGTCGACGCTGCCGCGCCTGCTCAGGCGGCCTGGGCCGCGCTTTCTGCCAAGGACCGAAGCAGTATTTTGCGTCGCTGGTTCGACCTGATCGTGGCGCACGAACTTGAACTGGGCGAAATTCTGACGCGCGAACAGGGCAAACCGCTCGCTGAGGCCCGCCGGGAAGTCACTTTCGGCGCCAATTACGTCGAGTGGTTCGCGGAAGAAGCAAAGCGCGCCTATGGCGATGTTATTCCGACAGCCCTTCCCACCCAACGACAGATTGTCGTCAAGCAGCCGGTTGGCATTGTAGGCGCAATCACCCCATGGAACTTTCCGAGCGGCATGATCACGCGCAAGGCAGCGCCCGCGCTGGCCGCAGGATGCGCCGTGATCCTGAAACCCTCAGAAGAAACTCCGCTTTCGGCGTTGGCATTGTCCTGCCTGGCCGACGAGGCGGGTATTCCCGCTGGCGTCTTTCAGGTCATCACCTCGAGCACGGCTGAAGATGTCGCGGGCGTCCTCACAAGCGATCCGCGCGTGCGCAAGATATCCTTCACAGGATCAACGCGCGTTGGGAAACTGCTTATGCGTCAGGCTGCGGACACCGTTAAGCGCCTGTCGCTCGAACTTGGCGGCAACGCGCCGTTCATTGTCTTTGACGATGCCGACCTCGACAAGGCTGTCGCCTGTGCCGTGGCTGCGAAGTTCCGAAATGCCGGCCAGACCTGCGTCAGCGCAAACCGCTTTCTCGTCCACACCTCTATCAAGGAGGCATTCCTTGAAAAATTCGTCGCTGCCGTCGACGGCCTTCGCGTCAGCGAAGGACTCGATCCGAGCTGCGATATCGGTCCGATGATCAATGCGACGGCGAAACAGAAGACGATTGCGCTTGTAGAAGACGCTCTCGCCCGCGGCGCCAAACGCTGTACCGCCGAACACACGGACCGGGCCGGTTGCTTCCTCGACCCAGTCATACTCTCAGACGTGACGGTCGACATGAGCATCGCGAACACCGAGATCTTCGGACCGGTGGCTCCCGTCATTGAATTCAATACTGACGAAGAAGCTGTTCAGCTCGCCAACGATACGCCGTACGGCCTTGCCGCCTACTTCTGGACCCGCGACATGTCACGCGCCTGGTCCGTTTCCGAAAGACTTGAAGCCGGCATGATTGGCCTGAACGGAAACGCCATTTCCAGTGCAGAAACGCCATTTGGCGGCATCAAGGAGTCCGGCCTGGGGCGTGAAGGCTCGCAGTACGGCCTCGATGATTATCTCGACATCAAATACATCGCGATGGGAGGTATATGATGTCCCGACAGCTCCAACAGCGCGCAACTATTCGGAGCCAATGCCTTCGAGCCGTCAGCCTCACGGCGATCATCGCCCTTTCCGGTCTTTCGGCAACAGCCCAATCGGGCGACCTGCCGGACAAGGATGCGCAGATCCTTGAACTTCAGCAAAGGCTAAGTGCGCAGGAGGAACGTCTGGCCCGCCTCGAAGCGCTGCTGGAGAGCGCCCCTCAGCCGGTAAATCCGGCACCCATGCGCGAAGAGACCCAGCGTCTCGCCACGTCACGGGTCAATGGGATTGAGCCGACGACAGCCTCTCCGGCCCTGCCGAAATTATCGGTGAGCGGCGATGCTCGTCTGCGTTACGAACACAATAACGCCTCGGACGGCCGACGCAGCGATTCCCGCGGCGCATTGCGCGCAAGACTTGCTGCGAGATACCAGTTTTCACCAAGCTTTGAGATTGGAGCTCGCATCGTCACCGGCGACCCGGATGATCCAAATTCCGCCGATGTTTCGCTTTCAAATTTCGCGGACGATCTGCAAGTCAGCCTCGACCAGCTCTATGTTAAAAAGTCCTTCGGCAGCCTAAGCCTGACGGGAGGCAAGTTTGCGAACCCGTTCCGACGCACTGATCTGGTCTGGGACGGTGACGTAAACCCTCAAGGCATCGCCGCGCAATATGTGGCGTATGACAACAATGTAGCTCGGCTTGCCGGCAACGTTCTTTATTTTCCGATTGAGAGGTCGGTCGTTGGCCCTGACAGCACGGCAAGAGGCGGCCAGATCACGCTGGACACGCAAGCCTCGGACAAGTGGAACTTCGGACTCGCCGCCGGCTACTACGACTACGAAATCGAGGCGATGGCGACTGCGAACGCCGGCGATACGCGGACCAACCGGCTCGGCTCCGACGGCGCTTACATATCTGACTTTGACCTTTTCGATATCATTGCCAGCGTCAATTATGATGGTCTTGGCGGGCGCTGGCCCATCAGCCTTGCGGCGGAGTATGTCGAGAATCTCGGGGCTGATGACTACGATACCGGGTACATGCTTTCTGCTTCAGCCGGGCAGACGGCTACACCTGGCAGCCTGAGCGTCGACTATGCCTACCATGTCGCCGAAGCTGACGCTGTCTTCGCTGCCTTCGCACAGGACAATATTCCGCTCGGGTCAAATTATCTGCAGCACGCCGTAGGCCTGACTTACGCACTGACCGACCACATCGATCTCGGCGCAAATATCTATGCCTACCGGTTGAAGGACATCGAACTCGGCGGGCTACCAAGCACCGACTGGCAACAACGCGTCCGCTTCAATCTTGTCGCCGAATTCTAAAGAACAAGCGGCGCTTCCTCCCAAACCAAACACTCTTCGACACGAGGACATTTCAATGCGCATTGGCACCCCCAAAGAACTCAAGAATCGCGAATACCGGGTTGGCCTGACGCCTCAAGGGGCTCAGGAACTGGTCCGCTCAGGCCACACCGTATTTGTTGAGACGAATGCTGGCGCCGCAGTCGGCTTTGCCGATGAGATGTATCAGGAGGCCGGCTGCGTGATCGCACCTGACGCAGACGCACTGTTTGAAAACTCTGACCTCATTGTGAAGGTCAAGGAGCCTCAACCTGTCGAAATCGCGCGCCTTCAGCCCCGGCAGACTTTGTTCACCTACCTCCATCTTGCGCCGGATCCCGAACAAACCCGCGGCCTGATGAAATCTGGCGCAACTTGCATTGCTTACGAGACCGTTACGGACCGGTTCAACCGCCTTCCCCTTCTTACCCCGATGAGCGAAGTCGCAGGTCGGCTTTCCGTGCAGGCTGGTGCAAAGTATCTAGAGATTGCAAATGGGGGTTCGGGCACACTGCTCGGCGGCGTGACCGGCGTGACCCCAGGAAATGTCCTCGTCATCGGTGGCGGCGTCGCGGGCAAGAATGCGGCGGAAATGGCCATTGGCCTTGGGGCCAATGTCACCATCCTCGATACGTCGCTGGACCGCCTGCGCGAGCTCGACGAGATTTTTGATGGACGTGCCCGCTGCCTGTTCTCCACCTCCGCCGCGATCGAGAGCCATCTGAAAACCGCAGATCTGGTTATCGGCGCAGTTCTGCTTCCAGGGTCCACAGCACCGAAAGTTGTCAGTCGGGAACAGATTGCCCTGATGAAACCAGGTTCAGTGGTTGTCGACATCGCGATCGATCAGGGCGGGTGTTTCGAGACAAGCCGACCGACAACACATGATGAACCGGTCTATTTCATCGACGGCGTCTGTCACTACTGCGTCACCAACATGCCGGCCGCTGTCGCCCGGACCTCAACGATTGCGCTTTCAAACGCCACTTTGCCATTTGCTCTTGCGCTCGCAAACCAAGGCACCGACGCAGCGCTCGAAGCAAACCCGCACCTGGCAGCGGGTCTGAACATCAGGGCAGGAGAAATTACACATCCTGAAGTGCTCACAGCGATGAACGGTCAGCTCACTCCAGCCTGAACTATGGCTTCGAGATTCATATCCAGCATCTCACCTGGAGAGTGCAGGAACAGCACAAGCGGCAGGAGCGTCTCGATATCCGGTCACTCACTTCGCAGACTGGCCGCCGACTCTCCAGTCTCGCTTGAAACGGTCCACCCGCGAACCCGTCCGGCCCGACGGTTCGATAATTCACCGAGGAAATGATGGTCCCTTACCGCCCGATCTTTGAGAGCACCCGTCGCAGATCAATGCACTGGATTGTCCTGACGGCGGCTGTGGCTTTCATGACAAAAGCAGCCGATGCACAGCAATCATACGAGTGGACCGTCGATGTCGCCGCGTCCTCTGCCGTGTTTGATCGTGGTGAGCAAATTGGAGGCGAGACTGTAGAGTTTAGTGCAGGCATGGAAGTCGCGCTTCCGAGCGCTTCCGTTTACACGTCTTTCTATCGCCTCCTGCCTGTTGGGAACGATCAGAAAGCATTCGATGACGAAGCCGATTACGCCTTGGGAGTAATCATAAATGGCGATGCCATGATTGCCGACCTCTCCGCCAATCTGCTGACTTATCCTGGTGAGAGTGCAGAGCACAGTCTGGAATTGCTGGGCATCTTCAATTTTGATGCGCCACTCGCCCCCGGTGTCATAGCCTTCCATGATGTGGAATTCGAAGACTGGGGGCTTGAAGCATTCGTCGAGCCAAGCTGGAACACCGGCGACTGGACACACCATGTGCTGCTACGCGCTGGTTTCGTCAGTCCCGGAGACCAATCAGCGACTCGTTCTTATGTCGGCATGGAACTGGGTACGTCGAGATTGATTTCAGACACGATCGAGCTTGGACTGTTTGCGCGCGCCGACGCCGATAACCGTTCTTCCTTCGTACGCGATATCGAAAATGGTGCGGCGACACGTATGCGAAGCACAGGCGTGGCCGCTGGTATAAGTTTGTCCGTCAGTGGTTCAGCTGGTTGATCTGAGGTCAGTTTTCATCGCAGATCCAACCATTCTCGAGTGTCATCGCCAAGCATAGAAAATGGCCAGACTGTAGAATGTGAGTCCGGCGGCCTCGCTCATGGAAAGGTGGAGGGTCCGCCCTGACGCTGATGGAAATCGTACTGCATCGTATGAAGAAGCTCATGTCCTCAAGCACCAATGGACGAGTTCTCAGTGCACACGGGACGCAAACCAAGCCTGATCAGCCCTTGTCCGGTCAGATTAACGAAAGACCAAATCGCAGACGTCAGCCCCCTGATCCTGCAGGGTGACAAGAGTGCAAGAACCGGCGAGCAACACTGCATGAGCCCGTGTGCATGCTGGACCCGCCTTGTTCAGAAGGCGTATTTGCTTGGCGGGACGCCAAAGGTTTTCTGGAACATGGCGCAGAATGCGCTCGGGCTTTCATATCCCACATCCATCGCCACTGAGGTCACCGGTGCCCCCGTGGACAAGAGAGAAATTGCTTCCAGAAGGCGGACCTGCTGGCGCCACACCGCCACGCCCATACCTGTCTCCCGCTTGAAAGCGCGGGTGAAGGAACGACGGCTCATCCCGGCCATGGAAGCCCACTCATTGGTGTCACGCTGATCTGCAGGATCTTCCAGTATCTCCCGGCACACCCGCACCAGTCGCCGGTCATTTGGCATTGGCGCAGCATACGGAATCTTGCGGGAGTCGATGACCTCGCGGATCAGCAGGCTCATCACCTGCTCATCGCGATCAGTAAGCTCGGCGTCGAGCGGGATCTGGGTAACCTCAATGATCAATGCCTTGAGAAGCTGGCTCACCTCGACGATGTGGCAATACGGTTCTCCACGCTCATATCTTGGATCGATGTATAGCGACCGAAGTGACACAGGCCCCCGGCACGACACCTCATGAGGGACACCGCTCGGAATCCACACAGCACGTTGCGGCGGTATCACATAACTTGTCGTGTCGGTTACGACGGACATCACGCCGGATGACGCGTAGAGAAGCTGTATCCGCTCATGTGAATGTTCGGGGTCCCTGAAGCCGGCAGGATATTCGTCTGCCAGGCCCACGACGGCTCTGCAATCCAGATCGATATCGACGGTGCTCTTCATATCAAGCTCATGTATTCTCGATGGGTCCAGTGATGATGCTGGTCAGAACTGATATGACAATTCAATGACGCGCGATTTGGCCCACTATAGACAATATATGACCTGATCGCACGCAGATGGCCAAAAACACGCCGTCTGGTGCTGCTTTTTCAAGCACTGCCGAATTCACATGCCGGTTACTGCGTGCGCGTCAGCGGGCTTTCAACCAGGGTGTCGGCATCATAGAGATGACCGTCTTTCATGACCTGGACGACCGTCTCGATCGCGCGAATGTCCTGCGTAGGGTCGGCGTCGAGAACGACGAGATCGGCGACCTTTCCGGGCACCAGGCTTCCAAGGGTCTCGTCGCGTGCAATTGTCTCCGCACTGCCCATTGTCGCAGCCCACAAAGCTTCAGCAGGGGTCCACCCCCCTTCCACATAGGCTTGCGTTTCCCAGATCGTGCCCAGGCCCGGAAGGTCACCATGTGCCCCAACCCCGACGCGCCCTCCCGCTTGCTGGATACGGCGCGCACTGGCAGCGAAGGTCTGATACAGGTACTGCTCAGGATTGAGTTCCCCAGCGTCCGCGAATTCCCGCTGGATGAACCAGTCAGGGGCGAAGCGCGCATACTTGCTGTCGTCGAGCGGTTGACGTCTTGCAATGAAACTTGTGTCCGCCGGCTTGCCGCCATGCGTAATCATCAATGTAAGCGTGGCACTGGTACCGCTGCGTGCAAAGACTTCCGTCACATCCCGGTGCAGCACAGGCGGTGGCATGGCGTGTTCATTGCCCGAATAGCCATCAAGGATCTGGCTAAGCCCCAGCTTGTAGGAGAGCGCGCCTTCCGTCGTCGGCGTCATGCCGAGCTCGTTTGCGACCTGGGCAAACCACTGGCGCACGCGCCGGTTTCCCACGCGATACTGTTTCAGGTTTCGAAGACGATAATGGTCCCGATAGCGTGTGAGAACGGCCTCCACCTGCTCCTTGGCGCGAAAGTCATTGAAGTCGAAAATTGCAGGGCCAGTCGTAAACAGCCTTGATCCCTCAACGTCGCCGGTCTCGATCAGGTCTTGATAGGTCAACATGTCGATCGTCAACGATGACGGGTCAAACAGCGTTGTAATGCCGAACGCCAGATTGGTCCGAAGGCCCCAGCTGTCGAGCTGAAGGACATCGCGCCGGATGTCAGCGACGTGATAGTGAGCGTCAATCAGACCGGGGATGATATAATGTCCTGAAAGGTCTATGCGTGGCACGTCATCATCCGCCTGAACTGTACCAGCAGCACCGAGAGCGACGATCTTGCCGTCCGCCAGGAGGATGTCGGCGTTTGCCAGCGAGCGCTGAGGCTGGGTGCGGTCGTCCATCGGAAAAAGGGTTGCGCCCGTCAAAAGCACGGCACGCCCCGATTCGACGCGAGGCTTGCTGACGGTGATGGTTCTCACGTCCGGATAAGACGCTTCAACCGGCACTGAACGCTGCGATCCGGGACCTTCAGCCACAACCTCGTCTAAGGCCACCCGGTAAATTGTCGAACCCACGGACCAGTAGATCGATGTCGCATCATTGCTCCAGCCAAAGTAATCGGCCCCGATATCTGTCAGTCTGAAATGGGCTGTCTTCGGCGCGCTCAGATTTACCGTTTCACCCGCTGTGTCCGCCACCCGGTACAGGTGAAGCTGCTGGGTGATCTGTGCGATCACCCATTTCCCGTCAGGTGATACCCGCAAATCATCTGCCACTGCGGCGCCTTCGGCAAAGTACCAGTTCGGACCTTCCGCCTGTGTCACCAGGGTCCGCTTGCCCGTGTTCAGGTCGACGGCCTCGACGCCCTTGTCGGAATTGATCATCACACGCGACGCGTCGGGCCCAAAGTGCGGTCGACCGCCAAGAACTCCGGACGTCAACGTTCTGGCTTGCCCGCTATCAAGCGAAAGATAGACAAGCTCCGCCTCGCGCAGCTGCCCATACTCCATATAAGTCTTGTGGCGGTCGCTTGTAGCGGATCGGACTACAATCAGCCCATTCCCGTCCTTCGTGAAGACCGGATGAGAATAAAAGGCATCTTCACGCGTAATCTGGGTCAGACCCGTGCCATCCCGATTGATGGTCCAGACCTGCCCCCCCTCCTCCTTCGTCCAGCTGACGAAGGCGATCTGCTCTCCAGTGCCAGACCAGGACGGGTGGTAGGTCGACGACAGGGCAGTCGTCAGCCGAAACGGGTCGTTTTCCCCATGGAGGCTCGCCGTATAAACGTTTCCGAGCGCAGAAAATGCAATTGTGTCCCCATCTGGCGATAATGAAGGGGACATGAGCAGCCGCGCCTTAACCTCGCCGGTTGCCAGTGGAATCTGCTGACGCACGAGCGGACCGAGCGGCTGGTCCACCTCAGCGGTGAATGGAATCTCGACCGGTTCGGTACCGGACAGCGGGTAGCGTTTCAGTCGGCCTTGCGCATTCGCGATGACAGCGCTGCCATCTGGCAGAAAATCAAATCGTGGCACCGCATCGTGCCAGGCACTCGCCTGAAGGGAGTCTGGATCAAGCTCGCCCAGTGTCCTGGTCTCACCGGACCCGAGAACCTTGAGCTTCAGAAACGTGCGATTGTCTTGCCGTTCGGCGAACGCAAGGTGCGTCCCATCTGGCGACAAGCGCGGCCGCATTGCCGGATTGATCTCGCTGCCGGCAAGGGTCTGCTCTTCGCCTGTTTCAGCGTCTATCGAAACGATGGTCCATGTGGCGAGTTGGTCGAACGCCACGTCGTCTGCGGACCGCGACGCGAGGAAGTGGTTGCAGCCACCTGGATGAAACGTCGGGCCGAGGGAGCTGAATGAGCCTGCGCCTTCTCTCCCGGATTTCTGTTCGCGCCAGGCCTCGCCCATCGATCCGGGCGCCGGGTCGAACTGCCAGAGCTCATATGAGTTGCGGTCAGACCAGTACCGGGACGCAATGATCCGGCTCCCGTCTGGCGACCATTCGGGAGATACCCAGACCGGATTGTCATCATAGTACGATATCTGTCGGGCGTTCCCGCCATCCGCATCCATTTTCCACAAATTCTCGGCACCAGACCGATCACTGATGAACAGGATGGTTTGTCCGTCGGGAGAGAAGACAGGTTGCGTGTCCAGCGCGAGGCCGCGGGTCAAGGCCTTTGCCTCACCGCCAGTGATCGGCAGAACATAAATGTCGCCCAGCATGTCGAAGACGATTGACTGGCCGTCGGGCGAGACATCGAGTGAAAGGTGCGTGCCCTCATTCGTTGTGAACGACACTCTCCGTGCCGCATCCAGCGGCAATGTCTGGCCTGACCGGGCGACCGGCATTGGTGGTTTTCCGGAAACGCCTGGTGTTTGCGTCAACTCCGGTTTTACGGGGCCGGCCGCGGGGGTCGGCGCCGGGAGTGCACGCGGCGTACAAGCCAGAACTGTGGCCATGACAGCCCCGGCTAGAGCAGCGCATATTCCTGGAGACAAGCAGGCAGACCGGACGGATCGATGATCGTTCATTCGGTCGGCCTGCCCTCTCATCATCAGAACTTCTTGGTCACCGTTGCGATAACCTGCTGGCCTGCGCCGTAGGTACATCCGGCAGGCCCTGCACAGCGAGCAACATATTTCTCATCAAGAATGTTGGAGCCGTTCAGGGCAAAGCGCCAGTCCTGATAGTCATACCGGACAATGGCATCAAAAAGCGTCGACTCTTCGCCGGTATACACAACAGGGTTGAACGGGCCCGGCAGAGCCCCCTGGCTCTCGCTGGTGTAGCGCACGCCAGCACCAATTCCAAAGCCAGCAAGCGGTCCGTCCACGAATGAATAGTCCGCAAAGATAGACGCTTTGTTCTCCGGCGTCACCGGAAGGGGAGCGCCAACTTCCTGCGGCGTGGAGCTCTGGACAACTTCACTGTCTGTGTAGCTGTACGAAGCATTGATGGAGAGCTGGTCATTGATCCGGCTGACCAGTTCGATCTCCGCACCTTGCACTTCCACCTCACCCGTCTGGGTACCGAACACAGGTGTGACGGAAGGCGAAGTGCTGACCACGTTGGACTGCGTTATCTGGTAAACCGCACCGGTCAGGAGAAGCTCATAACCGTCCGGCAGGCCACGCGCGTCGAATTTGACACCCGCCTCGATCTGCTCGCCTTCGCTTGGCTCGAAGTCATTCCCGGTTACGGAGTCCGTTCCGATGACAGGCTCGAATGACGTTGCGTAGCTGATGTACGGGGCGATGCCGCTCTCGAACACATAGTTGGCTCCGACCCGGTACGTAAACGCATCCTGCTCGGTTTCACCACCGGTTAAATTGTTTTCGATTGTGACGTCGTCATATCGACCACTCAGCGTGAAGAACAGATTTCCCAGGCCAATATGGTCCTGCACATAGAAGCCTGAGTGCTGGAGCGTCTGATTGTTGTATGCAAACGGGTAGCCTGGTGTGAGATCCGCAGGGTAATCATAGACCGGATTAAACAGGTCGATGGTGTCCGTACCGTAGAAGAAGCCGAAATCGGCCACGTTCTCTACCTCACGGAAGTCATATCCCACGATGATGTCGTGCTTGATATGGCCCGCATCGAAATTAATATCAAAACGATTGTCGGTGGCGAAACTCTCTACGCTTTCACGATAGGTGAAGTTCGACTGGAGAACCGTGCGATAGTCGTCCGGCACGCCATCAAAATTGTTATCGATAACACCGCCCGAACCGTAGATGCCCGTCGGCGTGTCCTCGTCATAATCACTCAGTTTTGAGTTGGAAATGAACGTGACCATGTCGTTGAAGGCGTGGCGGAACTCATAGCCAAGCCCCCACTGTTCGCGATCAAAGCGGTTTTCCGGATGCCCTAGATTGGTGGACGGGTCGATTTCACCAATCGGGTTCGGAAGGAGCGTGCCATAAACCGGCAGGAAGCCGTTGGTGTCGCCCATGACTTCATCGGACTGATAATAGCCGAGCAGCGTAAGCTCCGTACCCGAAGCAATATCCCAGGTCAGCGCCGGCGCAAGCAGTTTGCGCTTTGCTGATACGTGGTCACGCTCTGCGCCGCGGTCACGGATGAGGCCCGTCAGGCGAAAGCTGAGATCGTCTCCCAGCGGGGTCGTCATTGTACCAGCGAGCTGCTTGTAATCATCGGTACCGTATTTGACAGACAGCTCCCCACTGAACTCGTCTTCCGGCCGGCGGGTCGTCTGGTTATACAGGCCGCCCGGAGGCGAATTGCCGTAAAGTGCTGCGGACGGCCCCTTCAGAACGTCGAAGGATTCAAACGCATAGAGGTCGAGTCCGACGCTGTAGATGGCGGTCGAAACCGGGGCGGCCAGACCGTCAATGTACTGTTTCGGCGTAAATCCGCGGACTGTAACGAAATCAAAGCGCAGGTCGGGACCGTAGTTTTCTCCGAAAACCCCGGACGTGTACCGCACAGCCTGCTGGGCGTCGATAAAGTTGAGAAGGTCAATCTGATCGCGCGTGATCACCGAGACCGATTGCGGTGTTTCGATCAGGGCGATGTTGCTCTTGGTCGCGCTTTGTCCCTCGCGTGGGACAAAGTCAGGTGCGATGACATAGATCGTGTCCTGCACGCTTGTTTCATCATTATCGCTGTCGTCCTGCGCCATCGCCGCGGGTGCGGCCAGTGCGACGATCATCGTCGTTGCGAACAAAAATGCCCTTTTGCTCAATGGCTTAGTGTTTTGAATCAGTCTCATGATACCCCTCTCTATAAGCTTGCGCCACATGCCTCTCCTGTCATTAAAATGTAGCAGGGCTGTCCATCGCTGAATTTAGGCTTTGGGTCTCATAGTTCTCCTTTTTGGCCAATTCGCCCGACTTGCAATCGTGCAAAATCCCGGACCGCGACCCATTCGCGCTAAATTTCGACCCGGTCAGGTAATGAACCGCCAGACTGATCTCGATTATCCTTCAGATCGAAATCCGGGGGAAATCAGCACTATGGCGACGGCCCAATCCATACAGTACCGGCTCCTGCTCAGCCGCGCCTCGCAGGAATTTCCGCCGGACAAATCCACGCCACGGAGCCCCGGCCAGAAGCACCGAACACCAGCAATACATCGGGGCGCGTCAACGCCTCAAACCGATATCCGTAAAGAAAAGAGACGTACATGAGCGCAAGTACCCAAACACGGGCCGATGAAATTGAGCCGGAAGTCAATCGCTTCGTCCAGGAAGTCATTGAACAGTCTAAAGCCCTCATCGCAGGGCGTACGCTCACGCTTGATGAGCGCCGCGACCTTGCCGAAACGGTTCGAGAGCCGTGGAGCGCTGGGGGTCCCAAAATGGGCAGCACACAGGATGTCGCCCTGCCCGACTCAACCTGCAAACTGCGCATCCATATTCCTGAAGGCGGCCCCGGCAAGGGCGTCATGCTCTATATTCACGGCGGCGGATGGATGCTGTTCAGCGTGAAGACCCATGACCGGCTGATGCGCGAATACGCTGCCGCAGCGGGCTGCGCAGTGGTCGGGCTTGACTACGCCCTCGCACCAGAAAATCCGTTCCCTGCCGCGCTGAATGATGTCATCGCGGGTGTAAACTGGATACGTGCGCACGGGGCTGCGCATGGCCTCTGCACTGACCGGCTGTTGATGGGCGGAGACTCCGCAGGCGGTAACCTGACACTCGCCGCCACCAAGAAGCTGCGAGACGATGGAGCAGACCTGCCGAACGGGATTCTGGTGAATTATGGCGCGCTCGATACCGAGCACCGGTCTTCACACAAACGCTATGACGGAGCGCCATTTATGCTCGATGCTGCCGAAATGGACGAATACTGGCAGGCCTATCTCGGCGAAGGTGATCGTCAGAATCCGTATGCCCGTGTGATGCTGGGAGATTTGTCGCAATTGCCCCCGACACATCTCTGCATCGCTGAATGCGACATTTTGCTCGATGAAAACAAGGCGCTGATGAAGCTGCTCAAGGATGCCGGCGTCGAGGTCACCGGCAAGGTCTACCCCGGCGCCACCCATAGCTTTCTTGAGGCTGTGTCGATCTCGCCAGTTGCGCGACAGGCAATCGCTGACAGTGCCGCCTGGATGAAGCGGATACTGGCGCGATGAGCGTGCAATTCAGCAACGTTCCAACACGCGAGATTGTCCGGTTTGCCGCTGCCTATCCGTTTGGCTGGATCGTTCCCGTAGCTGACCCGTCCTCCGCGCTTCTCATGCCCTTGCTGATCGAAACAGACGCTGGCGGCGAACCACGATCGATCCTTGGTCACCTGCCCCGGCGCGCTGCGGCAACAGACGCGTTGAAACGCGATGGAGCGGCAATGTTCCTGTTCCTCGGTGCCAATGCTTACATTCCACCAGCTTGGGTATCGAAAGCCGATTGGGCACCTACCTGGAACTTTCTGTCCCTTAAAGTGCACGCCTCGGACACAGGGATTGATGAAGCCATTACACGGTCCGCGGTCGAAGCGCTCGTGGACCACATGGAACGGCCGGCCGGCTCTGACTGGACGGTTGAGAAAATCGGTTCGCGATATGATGAGCTGCTGAGCAGCATCATCGGTTTCAGGTCGCCCGTGCAGGTGCTGGAGCCTCGATTCAAACTTGGCCAGGACGAAACGCCGGCAGTCTACAATGAAATCAAGCGGGCACTCACGGATCACGATCTCGCTGGCTGGATGGAGTAAATCATGGAAGCCATCACAAACTTTGTTGAAGCAGTCGGCGCGGCTCTGGCCGGTGTGGTCTTCTCATCAGTCACGCTGTTTGGGGTCGAGGTGCAACTCATCGTGCTCTGGCTTTTTGCGGCGATGGTATTCTTTACCTTTCGCCTGGGCTTTCTGAACATTCGCGGATTCGGCATCGGCTGGCGTGTGCTTGCTGGACGCTACTCTGATCCCGATGCACCGGGCGAACTTTCGCCTTTTCAGGCGCTTGCAACAGCACTCGCCAGCACGGTCGGCCTTGGAAATATTGCCGGCGTTGCCATCGCCATAGCCATGGGTGGCCCGGGTGCCGCGTTCTGGATGATCATCATCGGGTTCTTTGCCATGAGCCTGAAATATGCCGAAGTGACTCTCGCCGTGCGCTACCGCGTCATCAATGAAGATGGCACCGTTTCCGGTGGCCCGATGTGGTATCTCAGTCGAGGTCTCGCGGAACGCGGCCTTCCGACACTCGGGAAGGTGCTCGCGGCGACCTATGCCCTGTGCGCGCTTTTTGCCTTCATCCAGGTCGTCCAGGTCAACCAATCATACGCTCAGCTCAGCGAAGTCACCGGACTGGAAAGAGGCACAGGATGGGCGCTGGCATATGGCATTGTCGTCGCCTTGTTCGCAGCCATTGTCCTGATCGGTGGCATCCGCTCGATTGGCCGGGTGACAGCCAAGCTTACACCGCTCATGTGCGCGCTGTACATCTGCGGCGTTGTCGTCGTGCTTGCGGTGAACCTGCCCGCTGTACCGGCGGCCTTCATGACCATGGTCCAGGATGCGTTCAGTGCGGATGCTGCAGCTGGAGGCATTGCCGGCAGTTTTGTGGCCGGCATGCGCCGCGCCGCCTATTCGAACGAAGCCGGCATCGGAAGCGCCTCTATCGCACACGCCGCAGCAAAGACCCGTCACCCAGCATCCCAGGGTTTTGTCGCCCTCATCGAACCCTTCATAGATACTGTGGTGATCTGTGCCGCGACCGCTCTTGTGATCATCACAACCGGCGTATGGGACGATGGCTATAACGATATTGCCATGACATCTGCGGCCTTCGGAACCGTGTCGGCCTGGTTTCCATACATTCTGGCCGCCGCTGTAACGCTTTTTGCGTTTTCGACAATTCTCGCCGCAGGCTATTACAGCCTTCAGGTGATCGACTATTTCTCGCGTCACTCCATCTGGATGCGCCGCATTTATCTGTGCTTCTTCTGCAGCCTGTTGCCGATCGGAGCGGTTGTCGACGTCACCACAGTGACCAACTACATCGACAGTCTGTTTTTCATGCTCGCCATCCCGAACCTGATTGGGCTCTACCTCATGCATCGCATTGTAAGCGACGAGACGGCAGCTTTCCGCGCAACTGTGAACCAAACCTCTCCGACTGGCTGAACCGCTGTCGGCGAGCCTTCTGGCAAGCCGGAGAAACTCGCAATGACCGATGGCTTTAACGGCTTGGCCCAGTGAGGGGCAAAAAACGCCCGACCGAGAAAGCTGCGAACGGCTCGCTCGCATAAACAGGATCTCAAAGCAAAAAATCCGAAAGAGGCATGCATGGCCGGAGGCCTGAAAAAGACGCTCTTCACGCTCCACAAATATGTGAGCCTTGTTCTGGTTGCGATCTGGTCGATCCAGATCTTATCCGGCGTAATCCTCGTCTTCGCTCCTGAAATCAACGACCAGCGCTTCGGCGGCGGAAAGGTGCCGCTGGATCTTTCTGCTGTGTCTCAAACGATTGAAGAGCACCATGCGAACAATCCGGACTGGGAGCCGCAGCTTGTGTTCACGACGCACGCCAAGTCCAGCCGGTTTGATATCTACGCCTACCATGAGGATTCCGATACGCTCGGCAGCCGCGCCATTCGGATTGACGGCGATGGAACAATCCTCGCGGACAGGCGCATGAAGTATGATTTCCTGAACCGGGTGTCCGAGCTTCACGAAACGCTTTGGATCAGTGGCTGGGGATACATTCTGCTCGGCGTATCGGGCATTCTGTTGCTCACAAACATGATCATTGGACTTTACCTTATCTGGCCTCAGAGAAAGCGTTGGGGCGCGTTCTTCAAACTGGATGCCGGTCGTCCGCTGGTCTTTCGTCGGCTGCAGCTTCACCGGATGCTTGGCCTGGTATTTGTCCTGCCGGGAATTTATGTCGTCGGAACCGGAGTTGCGAACATGTGGCTTGGCGACATGAAGGAAACGTTCGGCGACCCATGGGCCGCGCCAGCAGCCGTCACTGAACGAGCGCCAGCCGAAACCATCGAGGTATCTCTCGTCGAGGCGATGGAGATTGCATGGGCAGAGTATCCCGACGCAACGCTTTCAATTGTCACCCTGCCGTCGACGGATACACCATACTATACTATCCGCCTGCGCCAGCCGGGAGAGGTGCGTGAAGTTTACGGGAACACCAAGCTCTGGGTCGACGCCGTGGATGGCAGCGTTCTAGGAAATGTTGACCAGCTGAACGCAGGTGCCAAGGCGACGCTTTTCAGTTCATTCTTCGCCCTGCATATGGGACAACCATTTGGACTTTTCGGAAAAATCGTCTTCTTCCTGACTGGGGCTGCACTTTTGGTATTATCGATTTACGGCGTGTTTCTGTGGCAGGCACGCTCCAGCCTCAGAAAGCAAGGCAAGGTGACGTCTTGAAGCTAAACGCGCTCTCAAGCTCTGCGATCGCAGTATTTGCAACAGCCATAGCCGGTTGCGGTGAAACCCGGCCAGCTCCCACTCTGGACGCATTTGAAAGCACGTATGAGCCGCGTTCGTCACCACCTTACTTCATTCAGAATGTCACCATTCTGGACGGTCTGGGCGATGAGATCGCCGCAGCAGATCTCCTCATATCAGATGGGAAGATCGCCGAATTTGGCGCCGACATCTCCGCGCCAGAAGATGCTGAAATCATCGATGGCTCCGGCCGCACGCTGACCCCCGGCATCATTGATGTCCACACCCATTACGGGACCGCGTCCCTGCCATATGCCGTCGGAACGCCAGACCATTGGGATGTGAATGAAGCAAGCAATCCTGTCACCCCGGGGGTTCGGATCGAGACTGCGTTTAACCCGCAGGACCCGGCCCTGTTCTACGCCCTGTCTGGCGGCGTCACCACTTTTCAGGTCTTACCCGGATCGCGCAACGCCATCGGCGGCCTCGGCGTAACGATGAAGAATGTGCCGGGTCTGACGGCTCAGAGCATGAAATATCCTGGTGCCCCCTACGGTCTCAAGATGGCCTGTGGCGAAAACCCGAAAGCCTACAGTATCGAGAGCCGCGCGCCATACAGCCGAATGGGCGTCGTCGCTTTGCAGCGTCAGGCCTGGAAAGACGCGCAAGACTACGCCAACGATCCTGATGCGCCGCAGGACTTCGGGCTCGACGTGCTCGCAGCCGCACTGCGTGGCGAGGTAAAGGTCCACTCACATTGCTACAGGGCTGATGACATGTCCGTCATGATGGATATGGCGAACGAATTCGGCTTCGAAATTGCGGCATTCCATCATGCTGTCGAAGCCTACAAGATACCGAAACGCCTGGCCGACGAGAAGGTCTGCAGCGCCGTCTGGAGCGACTGGTGGGGCTGGAAGCTGGAAGCGTTCGACGGCATTCCCGAAAACGCAGCCTTTCTCCATGCCAGCGACGCCTGCGTGGTCATGCACTCTGACGTCCCTGCCCTTGGGGGGCGCCTGAACATCGAAGTCGCCAAGGCAGTTGCGGCGGGCCGCAATGCGGGCGTGGACATATCGTTGCCAACAGCGCTGGCCTGGATAACGAGCGAACCCGCAAGACTGCTGGGCATCGAGGACGAGACCGGATCAATCACAATTGGCAAGAATGCCGACCTGGTCTTGTGGTCTGGCGATCCGTTCAGTGTAATCAGCCGGGCCGACCTCGTATTCGTCGACGGCGCCCTCATCTATGACCGAAGTGACCCGGACAGACAGCCGCGCGGCGATTTCATGACCGGCCAGCCAGTGATGGACCCTGCACCATGATTTTTCGCGCTATTGCCGGACTAGCCATTTTCTGGATCGCGCCGCTCTTCGCTGTGCAAGCGACCGCGCAGGACCTCATCATCGAGAATGCGCGGCTGGCCTATGCTGACGATGACTCTGAGTTGGTCAAGATATCCGTCACGGATGGCCGGATCACAGACGTCAGCCCCGATCTGACGGCACAGGACAGTACTCGACGTGTTGATGCCGCAGGAAACTTCGTCACACCGGCGCTCATGAATTCAATGACGCAGCTCGGCTTGATAGAATTGTTCTCCGTCAACGAAACGCGGGACTCCAGCGGTGACGAGCATGATCTGGGGGCCGCGTTCGATGTTCAGTACGGGTTGAACGAGAACTCCATCCTGGTGGACATCGCACGTCAGGAAGGCCTTGGCTGGGCCGTTACCCTGCCCGATGGGGGCAATGGGAAGTTCACCGGACTTGGCGCGATCCTGCATCTTCGCACCGATGGCAGCATTCTCCACAAGTCGCATGCGGGCCTGGTCTTCCGCTCTGGCGAAATGACGGGTGGCTCACGCGCCGCCGGCTGGACGGCCCTGCACGATGCGTTGAGCGATGGAGACGCAGAAGCCTCAGTCACAGAGGTGCTTGCCGGGACAGTGCCGCTCATCATCACGGCCTCTCGCGAGTCGGATATCGCTCAGGCAATCGCAATTCGTGAGAAATACGGGATAAGGATCATCCTGATAGGCGGCGAAGAAGCCTGGCGGCTGGCGCCCGAACTTGCAGCGGCAGACATACCGGTGGTTCTGGTTCCGCATAACCATCTTCCTTCCAGCTACGACACCATCGGGGTGCGTGCGGACAATGCTGCCCTGCTGCATGAAGCCGGGGTCTCCATCGCTTTTTGCGCAGACAGCATTTTCGTCAGCCATAATGCAGGAAACGCCATGCGGGTGGGCGCGGGGATTGCAACCGCATACGGACTGGACAGGCAGGCAGCGCTTGATGCGATGACGAGAAATCCCGCACGCATTTGGGGCGTCGAAGCCGGGTATGGCGCAATAGAAGCGGGCAAGTCTGCCGATCTCGTAATCTGGTCAGGCGACCCGCTTGAGGCGCTAACTCAGCCGGTCGCCGTGTACATCGCAGGCGAGGCTGTGACGAACGCATCTCGCCACCAGCTCCTGCGTGAAACTTACCTTCCCGAAACCGCGCGATAGTTGAACACAACACCGGTCATCGCCCGTCGAACAGGTCCGACAGCCGTTGACGGCGACGCCGCGCGCCGGCTTCAGCCTTCCATATGACGATAGAGGTGTGACACAGGTGGCAGGAACTGTTCCTTCACTGTGCGCGGTGAGGCCCAACGCATCAGGTTGTATGGGCTGCCCGCCTTGTCGTTCGTGCCGCTACGCCGTGATCCGCCAAAGGGCTGGCGTCCAACAACAGCGCCGGTGGGCTTGTCATTGATGTAGAAGTTCCCGGCCGCAAAGCGCAGACGTGTGCTCAGCCTGTCGATCACGGCAGGATCGTTGGCGAAAATGGCGCCGGTCAAGGCGTATGGCGTCGAGGAATCGACGATCTCAAGGGCCTGCTCGATGTCAGCATCCTCATAGGCATAGAGGGCGAGGATTGGACCGAAGATTTCGTCGGTCATGAGTTTTGATGTTGCACTTTCGCAAGCGATGACAGTCGGGGGGACGAAATAGCCTTCGCCACGATCGGGCGCCGCTCCCGCAATCAGTTTGTGTCCTGACGTTTTGTCAGCGTACGCCAGAAAATTGGAACACTGATCGAACGAACGCTCATCAATAACCGCCCCCATGAAGTTGGTCCCATCCGTCACATCGCCGTATCGGATCTTGCTGACTTCCGCGTGTAGCCGCTCACAAACCTCTTTGAAGAGGCTGCGAGGGATATAGGCCCGGCTCGCCGCGGAACACTTCTGCCCCTGGTAATCGAAGGCACCGCGAATGAGCGCCGTCACCAGAGCGTCGACGTCAGCACTTGCGTGGGCAAAAATGAAATCCTTGCCGCCCGTTTCCCCGACAAGCCGCGGATAGGCCGCATATGCGCTGATATTTTTACCGACAGTTCGCCAGATATGGTCGAACGTGCCGGTACTACCGGTGAAATGGACGCCCGCCAGATGTCGATCGGCCAGAACCACGTCGCCAACCGCCGCCGGGTCACTGGTGGGCAGCATGTTGATAACCCCCGGTGGCAGTCCGGCCGCCTCGAACAGGTCCATGATGAATGCAGCGCTCAGCATGCTGCGTTCTGATGGCTTCCAGACGACAGTATTCCCCATCAAAGCAGGCGCGAGACAAAGATTTCCCGCGATCGCCGTGAAATTGAAGGGAGATGCCGCGAAAACGAACCCGTCCAGGGGGCGCAGCTCCAGCCGATTGCGCTCAGACCCTTCCGAGGATGGCTGCCATTCTTCGAGGCGCTCAGAAAAAGCGACATTCAGACGGAGAAAGTCGACCAGTTCGGCACTGGCATCAATTTCTGCCTGATAGAAGGTCTTGCTCTGCCCCAGCATGGTTGCCGCCATCAAACGATCATTGAACGGACCTTCGAGAAGGTTGGCAGCACGAATGAAGACGGCTCGGCGTGCACTGGCGGGCAAGTTGCCCCATTCGCGACGCGCAGCGTTCGCCGCGTCGACAGCCAGCTGGGCCTCCCGGGCGCCGGCTGAACCGAATGTCCCCAATGTCCGGGCGTGCGCATGCGGCTCGAAGATGCGAGTGCGATGATCCATCTGTATGCGCTTGCCATTGATCACCGGATCGATATCGCGCGGATTGAGGCGCTGGTGCTCAATCTCTGCCTCTACGCTTTTGCGCTCGGGTGAGCCGGGAGCAAATTCACGGACTTTGCAGTTTTCAGGCGAAATCATTCGGTCAGCTCCTCATCATCATCTGATGAAGCCGAACCTACACACCCCGCCTCGATCCGCACCGCTGGCAGGGACAGTTTCATGCTGGTTCGGGTCACGCAGCGGGCGCCCTCATCGCAGACGCGATTGCCTGCACTGAATGCGAACAAGGCGAATGCAACATGGACAAGTTCATTGATCAATGCGGCGGCCATGAGCGGCACTGCAGAAAAGCGGCCAGTCCGTACATGGCTGAAGCACCTATGGCGGCAAGGACGCCGAAGATCAGCATTGAGGTTCCAAGCGGGCTATCAACGTCATTTGCAGCGAGCTGGTTACTCAGGACGCCCACATAGAGAGGCCCGAATCCAAGCCCGGTCAGATTGTCTGGTGAAGCGCTCCTCGACGGAACCAAGAGCGAAAAGATGCAATGGAAGGGGCCGCACCCAATCTCGGTGTACACCAGTTCGAATTGATACAACGCAGAGCCGCTTGACATTTCCTGGTCCACTCGTACTGATCACAGCATCATGCGCACGTTTGGTATCTTCTCCATTTCGATACACAGGGTCTGTCCGATCGCAGGACGTTAGCCCCCGGCTTGCGCTTGTCGTGCCCGGGTCGAGGGGCAAAAAAGAGCGCTGAACTGTCATACAGTCGCTGCGTAAAGAACGACACCTCCAATAATCGTAACGTAGCATCGACGGCTATCGCGCCGTCCCTTGCGATCAAGTGTGTGAGAATGTCATGAGCAACAGACGCTCCCGTAAACCCGCCATTACAGTGTGCCAGACCGATTTTGACCGGCTGTCTTCGCTCGCTGAAGCATTGCATGCACGGAATCCAGCCGTTGCTGAAGAACTTCTGGGCGAGCTGGACCGAGCTCGCATCGTGGACGACGCAAAATTGAAACCGTATACCGCTCGTATCGGTTCAACACTTCACTATTCGACGGATACCGGCGACGAACGCAACGTCACGCTCGTACTCCCGAAAGATGCAGATATCTCAAAAGGGTACGTGTCCATCCTGACGCCAATTGGTGTGGCACTTCTCGGCCTGGCGCCCGGTCAGTCTATCGACTGGACCTCCACTCACGGAGAACGTCACAAACTCACCGTGAATCGCGTCAGCCAAGAGCAGGCACAAGACCAAACGCAAGACGCCCGGCCTGCTTAGACGAGCTGTCTTCACTTGTTGCTTCAATAGAGACTGAAATCCGCCATTTTCACGCTGGGCGATCCTTCACATCGACCAAAACATCCACACCTTGGGTCGCTTCCGCGAAGACGCGCCCCGGTGAATACTTAAGGAGGCTCCCCTGCCCCATTTAGATGAAAAGCTTCAGCCGACTCTTCACGATGTCTTGCAGCGCAACCCCGGCGAAGGAGAGTTTCACCAGGCTGTCCGGGAAGTGCTTGAAAGTCTCGGCCCGGTTGTGACAAAGCATCCCCGCTACCTAGACGATGCCCTCATCGAACGGCTCTGCGAACCTGAAAGACAGATTATTTTTCGTGTGCCCTGGGTGGACGATCAGGGGCAGGTTCGCATCAATCGCGGCTTCCGTGTCCAGTTCAACTCAGCGCTCGGTCCTTACAAAGGAGGAACGAGATTTCATCCGTCGGTGAACATAGGGATCGTGAAGTTTCTTGCTTTCCAGCAGGTATTCAAGAACGCCCTTACCGGCATGCCCATCGGGGGCGGCAAGGGGGGCTCGGACTTTGAGCCCAAGGGACGTTCGGATGGCGAAATCATGCGTTTCTGTCAGTCTTTCATGACTGAGCTCTGGCGCCATATCGGAGAATACACGGATGTCCCCGCTGGCGATGTCGGCGTCGGCCAACGCGAGATCGGGTACATGTTCGGCCAGTTCAAGCGGTTGACCAACCGCTACGAAGCCGGCGTCCTGACCGGCAAGGGGCTGAGCTATGGTGGGTCTCTCGCCAGGAGCGAGGCCACCGGGTATGGTGCGGTCTATTTCGCGCAGCGAATGCTCCAGAAGTACGGTCAGGGCCTTGAAGGCATGCGGATCTCGGTTTCCGGGACGGGAAACGTGGCCTTGCATGCCATGCGCAAAGCCGTCGAACTTGGCGCAACGATCACAGCCTGTTCGGACAGTTCCGGATATGTATACGATCCTGAGGGCATCGACGTCGACCTCATCTGGGATATCAAGGAGAACCGCAAGGATCGCGTGAGTGCTTATGCCGAATTAAGATCAGGGCAAGCACGATTTGTGGCGAATGATGCCGGATCGATCTGGGATGTGCCGTGCGACTGCGCGCTGCCTTGCGCAACCCAGAATGAACTTGATCTCCACAATGCTCGAAGGCTGGTGGAAAACGGGGTTGTCGCGATTGTAGAAGGTGCCAACATGCCTTGTACGCCGGACGCTGTCGGCATTTTCAGAAACGCCGGCACGCTGTTCGCCCCCGGCAAGGCTGCCAATGCCGGCGGCGTTGCAACTTCGGCCCTTGAAATGCAGCAGAATGCCAGCCGTGACAGATGGAGTTTCGAGAAAACAAACCAGCGCCTGGAGGCGATCATGGTGGACATTCATGACAGGTGTGATGAGCTGGCAGCCGAGTACGGCACCCCCGGCAATTACGCCCTGGGCGCAAATGTTGGAGGTTTCGTGCGTGTTGCTGAGGCCATGCAAGCCCTGGGTGTGGCCTAGGTCCCGACGTCTTCCGGACTGTTCGGGCCGATGGTGCGTAGATTTTTTGCGTGTGTTCCGATGTCAGATCAACCGATGCAGAAATCGCCTCACTGCCCTGCTCATCGATCCGGTCTGCAACGCCCTTTGCGAGCACTTCGTCCATGTCATTGACCACGACATGCGCGCCTCTCTCGCTCGACCGCCCAAAAAACCTGTGGCTCTGGCCCGCCCGTAGCGATAGAGCGCCATCATGGATATGGCGCCAGAAGAATTTCAGACATCGCTCAAGCGGGCGATCGATTCCAAGACTAAGCCGGTTGGATCCCTCGGGCGCATTGAGACATTGGCCGCGCAGCTGGCAATGATCCAGAATTCTCTGAAGCCCGTTGCAGAGCGCTGCCAGCTGACCATTTTTGCGGCCGATCACGGCATGGCCAGGGCGGGTGTATCGGTCTACCCGCAGGATGTGACCCGGCAAATGGTCGCGAACTTCCTTGCGGGTGGAGCCGCGGCGAACGTTTTCTCGAAGACGCTCGGCGTGGAGGTGCAGGTTGTTGATTGCGGCGTGGCCGGCGATCCAATCGAGACTGCAGCCCTGAGATCGTGCCGCATCGCTGCAGGAACGGCCAACGCAATCGAACGGCCCGCCATGAACGCCCACCAATGTGCGTCAGCGTTGGCGAACGGGCGTCAGATTGGACTGGAAGGCAGACATCACGCTGCCTGTTTTGGCGAGATGGGCATCGGCAACACATCATCGGCAAGTCTCATTGCGGCAAAGATCCTCGGCGAACCTGTCGACGAACTTGTCGGGCGAGGAACCGGACTTGAGGCAGACGGTGTCAGGCGCAAACGCACGCTACTGGAATCTGCAGCCAGCCGCACGCCCGCGCAGCTGACGCCCGTTGAGGCACTGACAGAATATGGCGGCTTTGAAATCGCCACTATGGCTGGGGCAATGACAGGTGCGGCTGAGTCCGGGAAAATTGTCATCGTGGACGGCTTCATTGCCACGGCAGCAGCGCTTTGCGCACGAAAGATCTTTCCTGGCTGCGAGCGCAACTTTGTTTATGCGCACCGCTCGGCAGAGGCAGGACATAAGCGGCTTCTGGATGCTCTGAACGCCACCCCTCTACTTGATCTCGACATGCGGCTTGGCGAAGGCACGGGCGCCCTGCTCGCCTGGCCTCTCGTGCAGGCAGCAGCCGCGATGCTGCGGGATATGGCGAGCTTCGACAGCGCCGGTGTCAGTGGTCCGGCATGAAGGACGCTCTCGCCCAGTTTGGCCTTGCCATTCAGTTCCTGACCCGCATTCCGCTGCCATTTGATCCGGGTTACACACCAGAGCGGATGGCGAGGTCACCCGCTTATTATCCGCTCGTCGGGGCTCTGATAGGTGGGATTTGCGCCGGGGTGTTCTGGGTCGCCGCGCTCGGCCTGCCGGCATTTGTCAGCGTGGTAATGGCACTGGCCGCAGGGCTGCTTCTGACCGGGGCGTTTCACGAAGACGGCCTTGCTGACACATTTGACGGGATTGGCGGCGGCCAGACAAAAGAGTCTGCACTCACCATCATGAAGGACAGCCGTATTGGCACCTATGGCACCGCTGCGCTCGCTATCATCCTGCTTCTGAAGGCCAGCGCACTGACGTCGATGACCGGTTCGCTGGTGGTCGCTGCACTCGTGGCTGGCCACGCCCTTTCACGCCTGTCAGCCGTCATGGTCATCGTCACCAGCCGCTATGTCCGCGATGAAGGAACCGGCAAGCCTGTCGCGACGGGTCTCTCGTCAGGCGGGGTGGCTGTCGCGCTCCTGACAGGCGCGCTAATTGTTGCTCTCTGGCCACTCTTCCAGCCTCTCCCCGCCGTGCTCTACGGACTGGGCGGGCTCATCACCGGTCACGTGCTCATGCGGCTGGTGTTCGAGCCGAAGCTTGGCGGCTATACAGGCGACGCGCTTGGCGCGGTCCAGCAGGTCAGCGAGTCGGGCTTTTATCTCGGCCTGCTCATATGGCTCTGACACTGCTGCGTCATACGCGTCTCGATGTGCCTGCAGGCACCTGTTATGGCATCAGTGATCTCGCTCTGGCCCCGAGCTTTGACGAGGAGGCCAGCGCGCTGTTGCCGACCCTGCCGCCGTTCGACCGTATCGTAACCAGCCCCTTGTCGCGTTGCCGGCGTCTGGCCAAGTTCATCGCCGAACATACAAGCTGCGGTGTGACCCAAGATGCCAGGCTGACAGAAATGGATTTCGGGCGATGGGAAGGCCGTCCATGGAGCGGCATCCCCCGCCCTGAAATCGATGCCTGGGCGGCTGACTTCCTGCATGCCCGCCCGCATGGCGGTGAAAGCGTCGCCATGCTGCGCGCCCGTGCGCTGCAGGTATTGAGCGATTACCGAAGACACCCGGATGACATCTTGATTGTCACGCATGCCGGCGTCATCAAGGCAGCCCTTGCCGCCGACGAGACCGCCGAAAGTCATGCGATACAGATAGATTTTGGCGGGTTCGTGACGCTCACCGACTGAAAGGAAGGCCCATGACGACCGAGCAGACCCATTCCGAAAGGATGAAAGCCCTGCAGGCCGAGCAGAAGAAGAAGACCTCCGAAGCGCGTGATCCCGGTCGCGGACTGGTTCTCGTCCACACAGGCAATGGCAAGGGCAAGTCCAGCTCCGCCTTTGGCGTCATCATCCGTGCGCTTGGCTGGAAACAAAAGGTTGGCATCGTCCAGTTCATCAAGGGCAAGTGGATTACCGGCGAGAAGCAGTTCTTCATGAACTTCAAGGACCAGGTCGACTGGCATACAATGGGGGAAGGCTTCACCTGGGATACGCAGGACCGCGAGCGCGACATCGCCGCCGCCGAGTCGGCCTTTTCCAAAGCTTGCAGCATGATGCAGAGTGGAGACTATGACCTTGTTGTCCTCGACGAGATCAATATCGCGCTGCGCTACGACTATCTCGATATCCAGGCCGTGATTGACGGGCTGAAGGCGCGATCGGACCGCACCAGCGTTATCCTGACGGGCCGCGATGCCAGGCCGGAACTCTGTGACTATGCCGATCTCGTCAGCGAGATGACGGAAGTGAAGCACCCATTCAAGGCCGGAATCAAAGCCCAGCGCGGCATTGATTTCTGAAGGTTTCCCAAAGGTCAGTCGACCAAAGAGACCGATTGACAAACCTTCGCACTTGCAACATCAGAGCGCTCAGATGGTGCTCCCCTAACAGGGAGCTAAGAGGGAAGCCGGTGTAAATCCGGTGCTGTACCCGCAACTGTAAGCCGGGAGCTGATGGCCAATATGCCACTGGAGCGCAAGCTCTGGGAAGGCGGCCAGAGGTGATGATCGGCGAGCCAGGAAACCTGCCATCGCGTCGTTCGTCCGGAGACCGGGGAAAGTTCTCAGCGGGCGGGAAGGCAATAGCCTCTCCTTTTGTAACGACACCCAGAGAAACCGGCTGGTCGCCCGCATGAGTCTTTCCTCATGGGCCAGATATTGTCGTTATGAATTGCACCTGTCTTCACGGGCGACGGGGTGCCATGAGGGGAAGACCCATGTCGTATAAGACGGCTCTGCTCAGCGCGGCAGCCCTAGGCATTTCTGTGCCTGTTTTCGCGCAAGTTTCTGAATTGGAAGAGAACCGGCTTGGCCCGGTTATTGTCGAAGGCTCACGCCTTGACCAGACGGCTGCCGAAGTCGGCTCGAGTGTCAGCATCATATCGGAGGAAGACCTCGAGAAACTGGACTATGATTTCGCATTGGACGCCGTCGCAACCGCGCCGGGCGTAACGATCAACCAGAACGGCGCATTTGGTGGTTCCGCCAGTGTCCGCATCCGCGGCGCATCCTCCGGCCAGACGCTCGTGCTTGTCGATGGCGTTCCCGTGGGAGACCCGTCCACCACCGACGGAAGTTTCAATTTCGCTTTTCTGGATACCGCCAGCGTCGAGCGCATCGAAGTCCTGAAAGGCCCGCAATCTACGCTGTGGGGGTCCGACGCGATTGGCGGTGTGGTTTCCATCACCACCAAAGAGCCTGAAACTGGTCTCGTTGGCAGCGTGTTTGCCGAATATGGTTCCTTCAACACGCTTCGCGGCGGCGCATCCGTAGAAGGTGCGAACGATACCGGTGATTTCCGGCTTTCTGCTTCAGGCATTTCGACAGACGGCATCTCGAAGGCCGACGAAGACAACGGCAATACGGAGGACGACGCCTATGAGTCGACAACCCTGTCGGCCAAGGGCGGCCTGAACCTGCCGAGCAAGGCGCGCCTCGAAGCGACCGTGCTGTATAACGACGCTGAGTCTGAATATGACAGCTATTCGGGCGGCGCTCAGGGCAATGTCGCCGATGGCGACCAGGTCACGCAGAACGAAACCCTTGCAGGCAACCTTTCGCTTCAACTGCCCCTGCTCGACGACCGCTTCGACAATCTGTTCTTGGTTGGATATTCCGATATCGCGCGCGAGAATTTCACAAACGGCGCCCAGAGCTATTTCGCCGAAGGCGATCGTTCGATCTTCCGGTATCAAGGCACATTCGAAATCAATGACTTGAACACCGTGTCCTTCGGTGCCGAGCGCGAGGAAACTTCCGCCAATGGCGAGAATGCTGACACGGACAGCCTGTTCGCGCTCTATGAGCTGAAGCCGGTCGACTCCCTGACCTTCACGGCAGGCGTTCGCAATGATGATGACAGCCGGTTTGGCTCCGAGACGACCGCTCGCGTGGCGGCAGCATGGAACCCGACAGACCAGGTCACCATCCGCTCAAGCTGGGCACAGGGCTTCAAGGCGCCAAGCATCTTCCAGTCGACCTATATCTGTACGTTCTGCGGCCTGACCGAGCCGAATTCAAACCTCAAGCCGGAAACTTCCGAAGCGTTCGATATTGGCGTTGACTGGCGCTCCGCCGATGGCGGTCTGCAGGCTGGCATCACCTACTTCAACCAGGACACCGAGAATCTGATCGATTTCTCCTTCACCGCTGGCTACGACAATATTGCCGAGGTCAAGAGCCAGGGCGTCGAAGTGTTCGCCGGCTACGTCCTCACGGACTGGCTGAGCGTGAACGGCAACTACACCTTCATCGATGCTGAAGATGGCAACGGCAATGAACTCAGCCGTCTGCCGGAGCAATCAGGTAACGTCACTGTGTCGTTTGCCCCGGACGGTCCTTTCTCTGGCGCAGTCCTCATTCGTTATAATGGCGACGAGGCCAACACCAATGGAACGACGCTCGATGGCTGGACCCGTGTCGATCTGACAGGCCGTTACGCCCTCAATGAAAGCGTGGAACTCTACGGCAGGGTCGAGAACCTGTTCGATGACGATTACCAGCAGATCCTGGGTTACGGTACGCCGGGCCTGTCAGGGTCAGTCGGTATCCGGCTGCGCTACTAGGAACCGCTCATGTCGAGACTGGCGATCCTCTCTTTCATCGGACTTGGACTTGCCGCCTGTGGTGCGCCTCCGCCGCCACACGGCGAGGGAGCAGGCCGCCCGATGCGGATTGTCAGTCTCGACTATTGCGCTGACCAGTATGTCCTGAAGTTCGCCGACCGGGAACAAATCCTGGCCATTTCGCCGGATGCGGTGAAGGACTTCTCCTATATGCGAGAGGCAGCCGAGGGTGTGCCAACCGTTCGCCCGGTCGCTGAGGATGTCCTCATCCTGAAACCTGACCTTGTCGTGCGCGCTTATGGCGGTGGTCCCAATGCCGAAGCCTTTTTTGAACGCGCCGGCGTACCCGTACTGACGGTGGGATGGACGTCTAACGTCGACACCGAGGAAGTCGGCTCCATACCAAGCCTCATCCAGCATATGGCTGACGGGCTCGGGCAAAGTGAACGCGGGCGCGCGCTCGTGACAGATTTCCGGGCCCGGCTCGCCGCCATCAACAAGCGAACAGGCGGCGAAACGGCCCTCTATCTCACCCCTACAGGCGTGACAACGGGCCCTGGCGCGATGGTGCACGAAATGCTGGTTACTGCCGGGTTCGAAAACTTCCAGGATCAGCCTGGCTGGCGCTCCATTCCGCTTGAACGCCTCGCCTATGAGCGCCCGGATGTTATCGCAGCCGCCTTCTTTGATCAGAAGACAAATCATCCAGGCTCCTGGAGCGCGATGAACCACCCCGTAGCGGAGCGACATATGGATGAGGTCCCCGTTATCCCCCTGAAAGGTGCCTGGACGGCCTGCGGCGGCTGGTTCATTCTGGACGCCATTGAAACGCTCGCAGAGGGAGGCGGATCGTGAGCGAGCGTTTCCTGGTTCCTGGCCTTGTCGCCGCGTCGGTCGTCGCAATCTTTGCCGCCTGCCTTCTGGGCTCCACTCCGCTGGCGGCTGATCGCGTGCTTTCCGCTTTTCTCGGCGGTGCGGATGTCGGAGATCGGCTGGTGGTCTGGCAGATCCGTCTGCCGCGGGCCATCGCCGCTTATGTGACCGGTGCCGCGCTGGGAATTAGCGGCGCAGCGCTCCAGGGCCTGCTACGCAACCCGCTGGCTGAGCCCGGCGTGCTTGGCGTTTCTGCATCCGCCTCCCTTTTGGCGACATTCTCGCTCTATTATGGACTGGCGGCGCTCTCTCCCTGGATCCTGCCACTCTCGGCGATTGCAGGTGCGCTGGCCGCGACGGCGCTCATTGCGCTCGCCGCCATACGGACCCGGTCTGTCGTCACGCTGATCCTGATCGGTGTCGGCCTGTCGAGCTTCTCCGGCGCGGCAATGAGCCTGCTCATGAACCTCGCGCCCAACCCGTTTTCCCTGTCTGACATGATCAACTGGATGCTGGGATCTGTCGCCAATCGCAGCTTTCAGGAGCTTGGACTGGCGGCACCGTTCCTGCTGGCGGGAACGATTATCCTGCTGGTATCCCGGCGCGGACTTTCCGCACTCACCCTGGGAGAGGAAGCCGCAAGCGGTGTCGGCCTCAACCTGCGCAACCAGCGCATCCTCACCGTGCTCGGAGCCGGGCTGGCGACGGGCGGCTCGGTCGGGCTGGCAGGCGCCATCGGCTTTGTCGGGATCGTCGCACCGCACATCATCCGGCCATTCGTAAAGCATGATCCGGCTCGGTCGCTCATCCCGTCTGCGCTTCTCGCGGGCCTCATACTGGTCATGGCAGATATTGGCGTGCGGTTGATGCCGACAACCAATGAACTCAAACTGGGTGTCGTAGCCGCGCTGATCGGCGCGCCGGCCTTTGTCTGGATTGCCATGAGGAGGCGCACGCTCAATGGCTGACCTTATCGCCCGCAATCTGTCTGTCGAAGCAGGCAACGCGACGCTTGTCCGCGATGCCAGCTTTCGGCTTGCGCGGGGCGAACTGGTCGCGCTGCTCGGTCCGAATGGCGCCGGCAAGACCAGCCTGCTCCGCGCCTCGCTTGGCCTTGAGAAACGTGCCTCAGGTGATGCGCTCCTCGATGGTACCGATAGCGAGAAGCTCTCGCCAATGCAGCGCGCGAGGCGGGTCGCTTATCTACCGCAGCAAAGACCGCTCGCATGGCCCAACACTGTTCGCGACGTAGTCGCTCTGGGGCGCTTTGCGTATGGAGCCGCTCCCGGTCGGTTAAGCGCCGAGGATGCGGATGCCGTCGAGCGGGCGATTAAGCTCTGCGATCTCGGCTCTTTCGTCGACCGTCAGGCTGATACGCTGTCGGGTGGTGAGCTCGCACGCGTTCATTGCGCGCGTGCCTTTGCTGCAGGCGCTCCGCTGCTGATCGCTGACGAACCTGTTGCTGCGCTCGACCCGCGCCACCAGTTCCGGATCATGGATATGATACGCGGGTTCGTCGACGAGGGTGGCGGGGCGTTAGTGGTGCTGCATGACATCGCGCTGGCAGCACGCTACGCGGACCGGATGATCTGGATGAAGGATGCGCAAATCGTCGCTGACGGACCACCCGTAGAAACGCTGTCTGAAGAGCGGATGGCGGACATTTACGGCGTGCGCGCGAAGGTTTCAGGCAATTCGGTCGAGATCGAAGGGGCCATATGACCGCCAAGGCCTTGATGCTGCAGGGCACTGGGTCCGATGTCGGCAAATCAATCCTGACTGCAGCCTTTTGCCGTATCGCCAGACGGCAGGGCCTCAGCGTTGCGCCCTTTAAGCCGCAGAACATGTCGAACAATGCCGCGGCCTGTCCGTCCGGCGGCGAGATCGGGCGGGCGCAGGCCTTGCAGGCAATGGCATGCGGGCTTGAGCCTCATACCGATTTCAACCCGGTCCTCCTGAAGCCGGAAACCGACAGGCGCGCGCAGCTGGTCGTTCATGGCAAGGCAGTGGGCGCAATGGATGCTGCCCATTACATGGCCCATCGCGGCGATCTGATGGACCGTGTCATGGAGAGCTTTGAGCGTCTGACCGCGGCGCATGACCTCGTCTTCATTGAAGGTGCTGGCAGCCCCTCGGAAATCAATCTTCGTGCGCGCGACATTGCCAATATGGGGTTCGCCCGAAAGGCTGGCGTTCCCGTCTGCCTGATCGGTGACATTGACAAGGGCGGCGTCATCGCGAGCCTGGTCGGGACAAAAGCCGTTCTCGACCCGGCTGACGCCGCAATGATAACGGGGTTTCTCATCAACAAGTTTCGCGGCGACCCGGCCTTGTTCGAGGACGGGGTCAAGGCGGTCGAGGCGCGAACCGGCTGGCCGTGTTTCGGCGTTATTCCATGGATGACTGCGACCGCTCACCTGCCAGCAGAAGACGCCGTCACGCTTGATCGTCCACAGCGCTCCGCTGGCGGCAGGCTCCGTATTGTCGCGCCGATGCTATCGCGTATGGCGAACTTCGACGATGCCGACCCGCTGCGCCAGGAAACAGGCGTTGATTTTGGATGGGTCAGGCCCGGCCAGCCAATCCCGCGAGATGCCGATGTGATCATCCTGTTTGGCACCAAATCTACGCTCGGCGATCTGGCCTTCCTGCGCCAGCAGGGCTGGGATCATGACATCATGGCTCATGCACGCGCGGGTGGACGCGTTCTCGGCATTTGCGGCGGCTATCAGATGCTCGGCAATCGGATCATTGATCCGGACGGGATGGATGGCGAGCCCGGCGAGGCTACGGGGCTCGGGCTGCTGGACGTTGAAACGCGGATGTCGGCTGGCAAGCTCGTCGCGCCAGTGTCAGGTCATTGCTGCCTGAGCGGCGCGGATGTTTCCGGCTATGAAATCCATACCGGCAGGACCACCGGGCGTGACTGCAGCAATCCAATGTTTCAGCTTTCCAGCGGCGGTGACGGCGCCCGAAGCGCAAATGGCCTGATCGAAGGCACCTATCTGCATGGGGCGTTCTCGACTGATCTGTTCCGCAGAGGCTGGCTCGAACGAGCAGGCGGCGAGGTCGATACCGGCTGGAATTATGGTGGCGCCGTTGAAGACGCCCTCGAAAAACTCGCCGACGACGTCGAAGCCGCCGTGGACCTTACATCGCTGCTGGCCTCAGCACGTCATCCCGGCTGGCAACCAGACGCCTGATGACCAGCGCGTCGCTCATGCTGGCCGCCTGGGCGATTGAAGCGGCGTTTGGCTGGCCGGACTGGCTCTACCGGCTTATCCGTCACCCGGTCGTCTGGTTTGGAGCTTTGACCGGTTGGCTTGATGCGGCTCTGAACCACCCTGCATCGCCACATCGGGTCCGGTACAGCTTTGGAGCGATTGCCGCGCTGCTGGCAGTGGTCGTCGCGACCACACTGGCATGGCTTCTGGTGAGGCTCCTCCCCGACACCTGGGCAGGCTTTGCCGTGGAAGCGCTCGTCGCGTCCAGCCTGCTCGCCTCTCGTAGCCTGTACCAGCATGTGTCAAACGTCGCTCAGGCTCTGATTGCCAATGACATGCCGGCGGCCCGCAAGGCGGTGTCGCTGATTGTCGGGCGCAACCCAGAACAGCTGGACGAGGCCGGCGTCGCGCGCGCATCTATTGAAAGCCTTGCCGAGAATGCTTCAGATGGCGTCGTGGCACCGCTGTTCTGGGGCGCGCTCTTCGGACTGCCGGGCCTCGTCGCTTACAAGGCCATCAACACGCTGGACTCCGTGATCGGGCATCGAAATGACCAGTACGCGGCCTTTGGCGGGTTCGCAGCCCGGCTGGATGACGTTGCCAACCTCGTTCCGGCCCGCCTCACTGGTCTACTCATTAGCCTCGCTGCCGGAAGCATGCTGGCACACAAGGTGATGATACGGGACGCAGGACGGCACCGGTCGCCGAATGCAGGTTGGCCGGAAGCGGCAATGGCCGGAGCCCTGAATGTCCGTCTATCCGGCCCACGCCTTTACGGGGGTCATCGAACTGACGAACCGTGGCTCAACCCCCAGGCACAGGACCCAGACGCAAGCGATGTCCGGAAGGCATTGAGGGTGTATGTACTGGCAATGGCCGCAGGCGCTCTCCTGCTAGGCGGCTTCGCCATGATCAGAGGTACGATATGATGCAGGATGGCCAACATGGCGGTGCGCTGGACCTGATGCGCGCGGCTTTCCCCTCAGCGCCCGAGCCCTGGATCGACCTTTCAACCGGCATAAACCCCTGGTCTTATCCTTTCAGCGACATCCCAGAAGCCGCTTACCGTCACCTCCCCGTTCGCGATGCCTATGCCAGCTGCCGGAGCGCGATGGCGAAAGCGCTCAGGGCGCCAGCGGAAAGCCTGCTTCTTGCGCCGGGCAGTGAATTGCTGATCCGCCTGCTACCGAAAGTGATCAACCCTCGCCGGGTTGCCATCCTGACCCCTATGTATGGCGATCATGTCGAAGCCTGGCGACGGGCAAGGTGCGACATCATCGAGACCGAAGACCCATTGGGCCTGGCCGACCAGGTCGATGCCGTGGTCGTTTGCAATCCGAACAATCCGGACGGCAGACGCTTTGCCCCCGATAGCTTGTTGAGGACGGCCGAACGGCTTGCTCGCCGCGGCGGCTGGCTCATTGTCGATGAGGCTTATGCCGATCTCGATCCATCTCTCAGCCTTGCGCCGCATGGTGGCAAGGATGGGCTGATTGTCCTGCGCTCATTTGGAAAGTTTTACGGCCTTGCAGGGGTGCGACTGGGCGCCCTGCTGGCGCCCGAAGCCCTGCGATCGGAGATGCAGCATCTGCTTGGTGTCTGGCCTGTATCCGGACCAGCTCTTCACATTGGCAAACAGGCCTGTAGAGACGAGGCGTGGCAGCGCGAGATGCGCAGTCGGCTAGCGGACGCCAGAGTGCGGCTGGACCGAATTCTCCATGCGGCAGGTCTGAAAGTCGTGGGCGGAACGGACCTCTTCCGACTTGTCGAAACCGAAAACGCTACCCGGCTCTGGGAGCATCTCGCCCACCACGGGATCTATGTGCGCCGCTTTGACTGGAGCGACAGACTTGTCCGCATCGGCCTTCCTGAAACCGATGCGGCCGAAACCCGACTGTCAGCTGGCCTCACCCCTTGAGACGAAGCGGCAGGCCTGCGGCAACAAACTCGACCACATCGCAGGCGCTCGCTACGGCCTGATTGAGGCGGCCCTGCGCGTCGCGAAACGCCCTGCCGATGGGGGACTCCGGCACAAGACCTAATCCGAGCTCGTTCGAGACAAGAAACACCGGTTTGGTCGCAGCCGGAAGCGCCGCGCACAATCGTGCAGTCTCGTCTTCTACATCGCGGCCATGGTGCATCAGATTGGAGAGCCAGAGCGTAAGACAATCGATGACGATGGCCTCATCGGGCTTGGCCTCCCCGAGCGCCGGCGCGAGATCGAGCGGTGCCTCCACTGTGCGCCACCCTTCGGCGCGGTCTGCCTGATGACGGGCGATCCGTCGCGCCATTTCATCATCCAGCGGCTCGGCTGTCGCGATGAAAACGCGGCTGGGTGATGCCTGTTCGGCAAGGACCTGTGCCCGGCGGCTTTTGCCCGAACGCGCCCCTCCGAGAAGAAATGTGACTGTCATCCCCCTGCTTACCGGCGCTGCCTGATCTGGTCCACGGATAGCTGGCACATTTGATGGCGGTCCCATCTCTCAGTTCAGGCTCGTGCGCGACAACTTCAGAAAGATGGCGGCGCAGATTGCAGGCTGGGGCCTTCCAAGCACTGATCGTTATGGAAGGCGGTTTTGCAGTCGACGATCTTGGTCGAAACGTAGCCGCCTTCCTGTCAGGATTTGGCGCCTAGTCTAGCGCGAGGCGCAGGCTGGCACCGATCGTCCGCGGACGCGTCACCGAACCCGCAAACGAGAACGGCGCGTTGAGGATGCCATATTCATCGGTCGCATTCTTGACGAACAGGTCGATTTCGACGCGAGTCCGAATTTCGGCCGATGTAGTGAGATCGAACAGGTGATAGTCGCCTTTCATGAGCGTCGCACCAATTGCGGCCGGCGCTTCCGACAGGTGGAGGTGCCTCACCTCTGCGCCTCCTGACCGGCTTACCCGTATTTCGGCGCGATTGCCCATCACACACAGTTGAAGAGAACTGCCTCGCCGACCAGCCTCTCAGCAGAAATGGACGCGTATCCTGTCGCCATCCAGTCGGGGAAACCCGGTCGCTCGCATGTTTTCATGGCATCGTGCCGTCGGACTGTGGGAGGCAATTCCGGCTCTGCTCATCGTGGCCACCGGCTTTCTCTAGAAATGCGTTTCTGCGTCGCTCTCGTCAACGACGCCATCGCCATTTGTGTCGAGTGTCCTGAAGATGCGTTCGCCCGATGCGTTGAACTCGGCGAGCGTCATGTTTCCGTCATCGTCTGAATCCAGCACGTTGAAGCGGATATGCGCCTGGTCGATCTGCCCCCTGTAACGTTCATCCAATTCCTTTTTGAGGCGCACATCATACTCGGACACATACTCTTCCTCGTGAACCTCGCCGTCGCTGTTTGCGTCACGCAAATCATAGCCCGACTTGCGCTCCACCCTGAACTCTTCATAGGTCACACGCCCGTCGCCGTTGGCGTCATATGACTTCACGAACCTGTCTTTGCCGTGCGGCGATGACCGGCTGATCGGCTCACTTTCGCCGGCCGAGGATGCGGTGTCAGCGTCGGCACTTGCGACCGCGTCGGCTGCAGCCAGTGACGACTGCTGCGATGCGCAGGATGCGAGCACAATGGCCGTGCCGAGCGCGATGAATGGTCCAGAATATTTCATGAGAGTGTTTCCCTTGGTCGCGCCGCCGGTCTAGCGCAGCACTTCAAATGTGATGGAGGTTGTGTAGCTTCTGATGTCGGTTTCAGCGCCTTCTGGCGCATCAGCGCGGTGGCGGGTCATGAGCAGGTAGAGGCCCGGCTCATCAAGCTCCAGGCGCAACTTTCCCGCAGCATCGGTCTTGGGAAGCTGAACGTATTTAGGGTCTTCATATTCGCCGCCCTGACGAGTGATTTCCATTTCCTGACCGGCAAGCGGCTGGCCTTCAAACGTCACGTCGAAGGTCAGCGCATCGCCCAGATAAATCTCATTCGGGTGCAGGTTGGGTGTCAGCGCAAGCGGCCCTGAGGACTGTTCAACAGCAGCCCAGGTCGGTGCGCCCTTGGTGACATAGACGTCCGAAACCGTCGCCGTCTGCCCTGTCACCACGCGCGTTGCGTTGTCCGGGATCTCAACTGCACCGTCTTCAACGTGCAGCGGAACAAGTTCGCCATCGACTTCGGCATACTTGCTCTCCCGGCCGAGACGGAGGCCCGTGGTGAAGCGGTAAGTGCCTTCTTCCTCCAGCGAGCTCTCAAGCAGGACGAGTTGGCGGAACTCCGTCACCGCATCGATCTCACCGCGCGTCCCATCGGGACGCACGACGTGATAATCCCTTGAAATAACGGCGATTTCAGCGTTCGGAAAATTGTCGGTGAACGACGAAACGAGCGTTACATAGCTGCCCTCGCTGGTGTTGAACACCGTTGGCAACAAATAGGATACGTGCGCATGCGCCTTGGCGCCCACCATTAGTGTGGCGGCCATGCACGCTGCCTTCAAATACGATCCAGTCATCAAATTTGCCCTTCCAGATTTCGATAAATTTCCTAGCAGCAGACAGCGCCTCTTGTAAATGCGAATAAGTTGCATTTACAAGTCCACTTGATTGATTAACTGCATACCGGCCCCCATTCGGGTCGAATGAAGGTCAGGAGACCGGATATGAAACTGCCCCTGTTCGTTGCGGTTGCCCTCTTCCCGATTGGCATGACAGCCGCACCTGACGCGCATGGCGAAACGTTCAAACATCACCAGGACCGCGTCCTCGGCACCTCATTCGAGCTCACGGTGAAGGCCGATAGCGAGCAAAGCGCTGAGGCAGCCAAGGCAGCCGCCCTGGCCGAAATCGCGCGCCTCGAAAGCATCCTGAGCACTTATTACGCCGACAGCGAAATCTCGCGCCTCAATGCTGCGTCCGAGCTGAAGGTCGCGCCAGAGCTGATCGAGGTACTCTCCAGATGCGAAGCGCTGAGAGAAAGCTCAGGCAATGCGCTCAGCTGCCGGATTGGCGCCCTTCTGGCTGAATGGGATGCCGCTGAAAAACTGGGAAGCCCGCCAGACAGCGTAGAACTGAGATTACTCGCCGGCGAGATCCGGCGTGCCGATGTCTCCATCACGCCCGCCACCGGATTGATCTGCCGCAGTGACCCGGTGACGTTCAACGTCAATGCCCTCGCCAAGGGGTACATCATCGATGCCGCGCTGGAGAAAGCGCGGCTTGCATCGCCAGAAGCAGACGCGATCCTGATCAATATCGGCGGAGACATCGCCGCCTGGAACCGGGATACGCAAGGTGTCATGTGGCAGGTGGCCATCGAGCAGACCCCGCAAAAGATCAGTCTCGGTACTGGCGCCATCGCAACGAGCGGCATGGGGCCGAGAAACATAAAAATTGGCGAGGCGGAGTATAGCCACATCATATCACCTGCCGATGGCTGGCCCGTTGACCATATCCGGTCGGTTTCGGTCTACGCACCCAGCGCGATGGAAGCGGACGCTACTGCAACCCTTCTCAGCGTGCTATCTCTCAACGACGGCCTTGCCTGGGTCGAGCAGACAGTCGGCATCGAAGCGCTCATCACCGCATCGGACGGACGGTCCCATCCATCTTCAGGATGGAACAGTCTTCAGACACCTGAAGGCCCAGCTCCACAAGAGGCGCTATCGAACGTCTCCATGAGCGTCACGTTCGAGATTCCCGAGAAAGACGTGTCGGACTATGAGCGTCCCTACATCGCGGCCTGGGTCTCCGACGACAAACGCAACCTCGTTCGCATTCTGCTGCTCGCCGGCGACGAAGCCCGCTGGATGGAAGAAAATTATTACTGGTTCCGTCGCTTCGGACGAAAGGCAGGCAGCCTTGTCGACGCAGAAAGCGGCCCCACCCGGCGGCCGGGACACTATGACCTGAGCTGGGACGGCAAGGACCATGATGGGAATGGCGTTCCCGCTGGCGACTATGTCTTCCACATCGAAGCCTCCCGCGAACACGGCGGACATCAACATGAGAGCGTGGAGTTTCAGACCGGCAAAGCTGGCATTTCATCCTTTACTATCGATCCCGGCGATGAACTCGGTCCGGTCACTATCTCGGTCGAACAGAGGTAGTCACCGTGCTGAAGACGCCAGAGAAAAACGCGGTAACAACCAGGCGACGCCTCAACAAGGGCGCATTTTACCGGCAGTGCCGCATGCTGCATGCTTACCTGTCAGCTGCCGCATTTGTCTTGCTGATGTTTTTTGCGCTATCCGGTTTGCTGCTGAACCATCCGCAGTGGTTCTCCCCTGAGCGCAAGGCGCTCGAGCCGGCAGTGGTGCAGCTCGACCCGGCTACGCTGGAACAGGCCTTGGCTAGCGAAGCGCCAGCCCAGTCCCTGTCGGATCTCATCGCCTCGCAAACGTCAATTGTCGGAGACTTCCAGGACGCCGACATTGACAAGGTTGAAGGCCTGCTCCGCTTTACCGGCGTCAAAGGGTCGACGGACGTCTTCATCGACTTGGAAACCGCGACGGCCGAAGTTGAAACGAGCCGCGCCAATATGACCTCGATCGTCCATGATCTTCATCGCGGCAAGGATGCCGGCGTGTTCTGGAAGCGCTTGATCGATGTGACGTCGATCCTCATCCTCGCCATGTCGCTCGCCGGGCTTATCCTGTTCTTCTCACTGAGATTCCGGCTGGCAACCAGCCTGAAGATCATGGGCTGGACTGTTGCCGTATTCGTCGCGATGTTTGTGTTCCTGACGCCATAGGAGCACTGGCTCGCATCTAAGCGCCCAACCTACTGCCCTTCGATTTCCACGACGAATGTGCGGTTCACACCGGGCGGTGGTTTCGGATATGGTGCTGCTCGCTTCACAACGTTTATGGCATCGTGATCGAACCGCCCCGAGCCTGATCGCTGGCTGATGGAGACATCCTCAATGTCCCCGTCCGCCGTCAGGGTGAAAGACACGAAAGCAGAGCCAGGGCTGGAGGCGCGAGGACGCCGGACGCGGGACAGGTGGCGCATGACTTCACCCGCATAGTTCATCTCGGCGGCGTTGCCGGTTGCACCGGATGTTGCCTGTTCGGTCTGGATCTCGGACTGGTTTGTTGAATCAGTCTCGCTCACACTGGCGTCTTCAGCGCCTCCACCACCATCGACGATTTCATCCACGTCCGACTGAGCCGCCCCCGCGGTCTTGCCATCAGGGGTCGCAGACTCGCTCGTTTCAGCGTCATCCGGCGAGACTGGCTTAACGGGTTCGTGCGAGCGCTCCGGCGGAGTGGCGAGCAGATCCTTTGGCAACGTCTCGGGATGGACTTCGGTGGCTGGCGTGTAGCTGGGCGGCGGTGTCTTCGGGATAGCCTCGGGAGCCGATACCTCCGCGACTTCCTTCATAGGCTCAGGCTCGGCGGAAGTCAGCTCGGCTCCGGATGGCTCGGGCTCTACCGTCTCACCTTCAACTAGCGGCTCGACTGCGGTGTTCGCGTCAGCATTTTCGGGCGGCGAAGCAGACCTGCCCTCGCCGGTCCTGTTTCCTACACTGGCAAATTGCACACTCACGCTGCCGCCTTTTATCCTGGCGCTCGGGTCATGCGCAGGAAGCGCCGCCAGCAAAGCGGCGTGCGCCGAACAGGAGGCCAGTGTCACAGCGCCAATCTTGGTGAGAGTCTTCACATTCATCCGCTTGCATCCTCCGTGACAATGACGATCTGGCCCGCACCCGCCGTCTTGAGATGGCTGATCAGGCCGAGGAGCTCGGCAGCCGGCAGGTCCTTCGACGGCAGTAGCCGGATCGTACCGTCTTCGCTCTTCATGTCCGCCATACGCTCGGAGACATCTGCGACCGGATCTCCGTGCAGAAGCAGCACTCCGGCGGCATCGATCACAACGGCATCAGGCGGCACACAGCATTCAAGACCATCTGACTGAACGAACTCCAAATCGCCGGATTGCTGGCGGTCGAGCGTGCCTGTCACCATGAAGAATATCAGGATAAGGAAGACGATATTGATCAAGGCAGTCGTCGGCTCAGCCTTGTTTGCCCGTTTCAGCTTTCTCATGCCGGAGATGCCTCCAACCGGATTTCGATGCCTTCGGCGACGCTCAGCATCTGAAGCACATCCATAAGCCGCTGGGTCGTCGCCGTATCGTTGACCCTCACAGTGAGCGCTGTCGGCTCGCCCGCGCCGCTAACTTGGCTAAGCGCGGACACGATATCGCTGTCAGCGACCGCTTCTCCATCCAGAACGACCCTGCCCGGTTCCACCAGCAGCGTGTGAAGTGTCTGGTCAGGTTGCGCCGAGGACGCGTTGCCCGGCGCGGCAATCTCCACGTTCACCTCGGAGAATTTCGAGAAAGTGGAGGCCAGCATGAAGAACAGTAGCAGCAGGAAAATCACGTCGATGAGTGACGTGATCGTCATGCGTCGTCTTCGTCTGGCCTGCCTCAGCGCCATGGTTCAGCTTGCCCGTGAAAGCCGGTCCCGGTCGCTTGCAGCCCTGACTGGAGCAATCACCACCGAAATCGCATGACCGGCGAAAGCACGTTCGGCATCAATCCGTGACTCCAGCCACGCCAGTGCTACCGATGTCGGCATGGCGACGGCGAGGCCAGCAGCCGTGGTGAGCAGCGCAACCCAGATGCCGCCAGCAAGGATGGACGGGTCGACCTGGTTCCCCGCTCCCTGCAGCGCCTGAAAGGCCTCGATCATGCCGAGCACCGTGCCAAACAGGCCGAGAAGCGGCGCCAGCTGCGCGATCATGTCGAGTATCCGGAACCCACCTTCGAGCGGCAGGAGGGCTTTTTCGGCCAGCGTCTCCAGCCGGTCCTTGCGCCCTGTGCCTTCCGTCATCGTCATTCCGAGGCGAAGCGTGTCGGCCAGCCAGTGAGGATTGGATTCCAGTTGCGTCTGAGCCTTTGTCCGATCGCCCGCATCCCAAACTACGAGAATGCGCTCGATCTCGCCATGCTTTCCGATGCGCTCCACATGGAATTGCCAGACCTTGTAGAGAAACTCTGCCATAGACAGTATCGACAAGGCGGTCAGCAACACGAGGACCGGGCCGCCTGTCTCAATCAGCGTCTGAATTGGATTGAGCAATGACATTGGAAACTCCGTTCTGACTGGCTTTGCCGACAAGCAGAAAAGGCAATTGATGCCGACGGCTTTGCGCCAGCACCAATGCTGCCCTGAAGGTCGCGTGAGGCGACAAAGCTAAAAGTCCCGGGCGATCGCGAACTTCAGGTTCCGTCCCGGCGCATATCGCGTTGACAGATATGGCGTGTACGGATGGTCCAGCACATTCTCCACGCTGAAGCGGAATGATGTGCCTTCGAGGACGCCTTCCTGGGGCGTGATTGTTGCGCGGAGGTTCGCAACAACATAGCCAGGCTCCTGCTCAGTGCCATTGCGTTCCGATTTGTCGGAGACGACGAATTCGCTGCTGAGGTCCACCAGGGGCGAGAACCGCTTGCCAAAGGTGATGCGCGCATTGTTTGCCGGGAAGTTGACCCAGTCTGATTCCACGCCCGCAGTATTGGTCTGCTCAGCGTCCATGATGTTCGCATTGAAATCTATGTAGAAGCCGGACCGGCGCGCATAGGACCCCTCCAGCTCCAGGCCCTGCAGCTCGACTTCGCTGACGCCGGAATAGGACGTCACATCCGTCAGTTCGGTCTGATAGAAATTGCCCTTGAGCGACAGGATATCCTGATCGGTGAACACGCCGATCTTGTCATAGGAAGCGCCAAGTTCGAACGTATCTGCGACTTCGGCCTGCTCCCGGAACACCACATTCGTGAGGTCATCGAGAATGGGAAGGCTCTCAGTGTGCGCATAGCTCCCGAAGACCGCCAAACCTCCTGCAAAATCGTAGCGCAGAGACGCGCCGCCCATCAGGGCATCGTCGTCGAATGTTTCGGTGATGCCGAGCGATGGGTCAGGGTCCAGTTCGGAGGTCTCCCAACGCAGGGCCGGCGTAAATGTGAACCCATTGCCGAAGCCAATCTCATCGACAACGAATACTGCAAATCGGTTATTGTCTCCGCCAGGCGCCGAATTGGCTGTCAGTCGCTCTCGGCTGATGACTTCGAAACCGGTGCGCAAATCCTGCACGATGGAGCCAGACGCAATGAAGGCGGTATTCTTCACGGTCAACTTGGTGGTCTCATATTGCTGGTCAGCGCCAACAATCGGCTCAATTATAAATGCAGGAAGCGGCGAGCTGCCGTCGACATAGGTCGAATCAATTTCCTGGTTCGCATAGGACAGGATCGCATCGAGGTCGATGAGGTCGTTCGCTGGATTGTAATTATAAGCCAGCGTCGCGGTCTGGGACAGCGTATCGCGGTCCACATTGCCGAAAGAGCCACCCGTCGTGCCGAACGAGTCATACGGCTTGTCGCGCTCGGAGGTCTCAGTGTCGGTATAGCTGGCCGTGACGCTGTGATCGCCCGCCGTGTATTTTGCCTTCAGCAGGAATGATGGAAGCTCGAACGCGCTATTGCCGATCGTGTTTCCATTGCCATCCGTCTGGTCCGACTGTTCGCGCCAGGAGTAATTGGCAAGAAATTCGAGATTCTCGGTCGGCTGCCATGCTGCCGTGCTTGAGGAGTTGAAGCCGTTCGAATTGGTCGAGCCGCCGAGCGACTGGCGGAAGGCAAATCCTGGCTCGCCACCGGTCATCTGCGAGGCGTCGATGGTTTCAAGACGCACAACCCCGCCCACAATGCCTGATCCATATTCGAAGCTTCCAACCGTACCCCGGATCACTTCCACACTTTTGTAAAGAGACGGGTCGGTGAAGAGCTGGGTGCCGATCCGATACAGTTCCTCTGCCCCGACGCTCGCATTGTCGACAAGGATGGCAACCTTGTGGTCGGTACCGTAGGTGCCATTTGCGCCAAAGCCGCGAATATTGATGCCGGAGCCGATAGGAGTTGAACCATTCACCAGCGTGACGCCCGGCACAGAGTCGATCAGCTCTGCAATCGTATTGGCCTGCCGGTCTTCAATCTCTTCCTGGTTTACCACTGTGATCGGCGTTGCCGTGTCGGTCTGAACCTCGCGCTTGCTCTCACCGAGCGTCAGCGTACCGAGAAACTCGCCGTCCTCTGCCGGCGCATCGGCGCCCTGCGCCAGCGCCATGACGCCCTGCTGGAATGCCAGAAGCGCGATCACCGCCGCGCCTGTCCGCACTGCTCGCAAGGTTGCTGATTGAGCCATAACAAATCCCTCCAAGTCACGAGAATGACAATCATTCGCAAATTGTGAGAGCTCTGTAACAGCATGCTCTCGTTTTGCAAATAAGAATTGTTCTCATTTTGGATTTGAGTTGGTCCTATGTTCGACACCACAGCTCGCCACGAGCTTACGCGCCGCGCCCACCCGCAATTGCCCCGATCACTCTACGAGATCGGGCAGGCCGACACAGAGGGGGGGCCTGTGAGAGCCCCCCTGACGAGCGGCCATGCTGCGCAGATGTCCCGGGTTGGAAGAAAAAGTACCGAATAGTTTGACGCTAATCTGCGTGGCATCGGGCATGAACCTCTCCGCACCGGATGCCTACCGAATAGAAAGTGCCGGAAACGTCCATCACAGCGCAAAATCGAGGTCGTTCTCCCTGCGTCCGGTAATAAAGTGCCCTGCATGATGAGGCCGTTCTTCGCTTCTCGTCGATGCCCCGCCATCATCCGCGCGTGGAAGGTTAGAATTGTGACCCGCATGAGGTGCAGTCGCTACTCGCCCATGAAGCGATCCACCACTTTACCGGCGGATACGGCAATGGCGGCGGCGCAGGCAGCCAGCAATGGACACGCACGAACGTCTCCAAGGATGATCGCGGCCTCTGATCGGCTCCTGCTGAGGTCGGCCCGCTTCATTTGGAGCGCAGAATGCTCTCGGTCCGCCAGAACCGCCCATGATGGATGAGCACTGAAAGCGCCGCCTCAGGGCTGCCCCCCAACCTGCCCTGACCAGCGCGGCTCCATGCTCCGTCTTCCAATCATTGCATCCGCCCCAATCAATTCAGACACCAGCCACCACATGTATTGCAAATGATTATCACTTGCATTAGCATTATTGACGAATAAGAAATCCACCGAATAAACTCCTGGGGGCACTGATGAAGTCCGCTTTTACCCGCACCGCCTTCGCCTGTTCGGCGTGGCTGATCTCCGCTTGTACAACCACCGCGGTTTCACCATCCATTGCACAGGACGCCGTCGTGGACGCGCCGTCGCAAGATCCGGCCGCGTTCGAGAAGGACCGCCAGTCAATTCTTGCGATGGCCGGGGAATACCGGGTGACATTCGACTTCACCGAAACCGTCTCCCTCCTTGAGGGGTATGAGCTCAAGGACCCGAAGCGGTCTGGCGGATACGAAATTGTTCGAGTTGTCGAGGACTCTGGCGATTTCATCAGCCTGCAGCACATCCTGGTCGTCGGGCCCAAAGACTCACCGATCGTGGTCAAGCACTGGCGTCAGGACTGGGCTTATGAACCGTCTCGTGTGCTCGTTTTCATTGGCGGCAATGCATGGGAATGGCGCGACGTTCCGGCTGCTGAGCAAGCAGGTGCCTGGTCACAGACAGTCTATCAGGTTGATGACGCACCACGCTATGGCGCTGTCGGCACATGGACATATGAAGACGGTATCGCCGAATGGACGCCGCCCGCCGAATGGCGTCCCCTGCCCCGCCGCGACATGACGACCCGCGATGATTACCACGCTGTCGACGCCGTCAACCGCCACACGCTGACGCCCGATGGCTGGGTGCACGAACAGGACAATACAAAGATTATCCTGACTGGCACGCCAAGAGCCCTCGTCCGCGAGGTCGGCGTGAACACCTATGAACGCAATTCCAGCTTTCCCGTCTCCGTTGGCGACGCCTATTGGGCAGCAACGTCTGACTACTGGGCTGGTGTGCGGGACGAGTGGTCCCGCATCGAGGACGAGAATGAGCGCTTTGCGATCACACTGAAGGGTGAGACCGAAGACCTCTACACCCCGCTTCTCAGCCTCGCAGAGGAGGTTCAGGCGGGTGAGAAGGACATTGCCGCCGCCGTGTCCGAAGCCCGCTCCGTCATTCGCAGCTTTGTCACCTCAGACATCGGCCAGCTCGCAGACCGGCTGCGCCCAACCACCACACTGGCAAAGGCTTATTAGCTGGAGGTGGAAGGCGCGGCTGCTCTCTCCTGATCAGGTGATCATGTTCGACATGCGTTTCCTGATCACCTCTTCGGCGTCGGCGACGATGCGGTCGATCAATTCCTTTACGGTCGGAATGTCGTGGATCAGGCCCTGGATCATGCCGGCTGACCAAATTCCGCCATCCGGATCGCCGTCGGCCATGGCCTGCCGTCCGCGCGTGCCGGCAACAAGGTGAACGACATCCTCGAACTTCGCACCGCCCTTGGCCTCAATCGCAACCACTTCCTCGGACACCTTGTTTTTCATGACACGGGCTGTGTTGTGCAGCGTCCGGAAGATCAGCTTGGTATCCCGCTCATCATTCTCGACCATCTGCTGCTTGAACTTCTCGTGGATCGGCGCCTCTTTCGTAACGCAGAAGCGCGTGCCCATATTGATGCCGTCGGCGCCGAGCGCGAGCGCTGCAGCAAGGCCGCGGCCATCGCCGAAGCCGCCAGAGGCCAGCATCGGGACTTTCACCTTGTCGGCCGCCGCCGGGATAAGGATCAGGCCCGGAATATCATCCTCACCCGGATGACCGGCACACTCAAAACCATCAATCGAGATCGCATCGGCGCCCATGCGCTCGGCTGAAAGCGCGTGTCGCACCGCTGTACATTTGTGAATGATCTTGATGCCATGCTGCTTGAAATGGTCGATATGCTCCTGCGGCTTGTAGCCAGCCGTCTCGACGATCTTGATCCCGCCCTCGATGATGGCCTGGCGGTATTCAGCATAAGGCGGAGGCTTGATCGCAGGCAGGATGGTGAGGTTCACACCGAACGGCTTGTCGGTCATCTCCTTGGTCCGCGCGATCTCCTTTGCGAGGTCCTCCGGCGTCGGCTGTGTCAGCGCCGTCAGGAAACCAAGGCCGCCCGCATTCGCAACAGGTGCAACCATCTCGGCATAGCCGACCCACTGCATGCCGCCCTGCACAATCGGATGCTCAATGCCGAATTCCTCGGTAAATCTGGTCTTGATCGCCACGTCTGTTCCTCCACGTCTTGACTTTCAGACGTGTTTCTAGGCCGGGATTTTGGGGAAATCACCCGTAACGCCGGGGAAATCAGATATCGCCGCGTATCCGCTTCATCACGCCGGAAAAATCGAGACCAGCATGGCCGTCCTCATCGAGCCTTGCGTAAATGTCGCGCGCATGTTTGCCCAGCGGCGTTTCAGCATCGGCTGCCTCTGCCGCACCAAGCGCCAGCTTCAGATCCTTCAGCATCATGGCGACGGCAAAACCCGGCTTGTAGTCACGATTTGACGGAGCGGTCGGCACGGGCCCCGGCGCGGGGCAATAGCTCGTCATTGACCAGCACTGGCCGGACGCTGTCGAGGAAATATCGAAGAAAGTCTGCGCGTCGAGGCCGAGCTTTTCAGCCAGGTTGAACGCCTCGCACGTACCGATCATCGAAATGCCGAGCAGCATGTTGTTGGCGATCTTGGCGACCTGGCCGTTCCCGGCATCACCCGCGTGGAATACGTTCTTGCCCATGATCTCCAGCAGCGGTTTGGCCTTCTCAAATGCCTCTTTTGGGCCGCCGACCATGAAGGTCAGCGTGCCCGCATCGGCTGCTGCTGTGCCCCCTGAGACCGGTGCATCCACCATCAGGAAGCCGGCCGCCTTCGCCTGCGCTGCTGCCTCACGGCTCTCTTCGACCGAGATTGTTGAGCAGTCGAGGAAGAGCGTGCCCGGCGCGGAATGGGCGGCAACTCCATCGTCGCCAAAATAGACAGACAGGACGTGCTTGCCCGCCGGGAGCATGGAGACAACAACTTCGGCGCCCTCTACCGCATCCGCGACAGATCCCGCGCCATTCGCACCGGACTCTTCAGCCTTGCGGACGGCTTCAGCATTGAGGTCAAACGCCTTCACCTCATGGCCAGTCTTGGCGAGATTGGCGCACATGCCGGAACCCATATTTCCGAGCCCGATAAAGGCGACTTTTGTCATGGCTGTTTCCTCTCTCAGATGAACTGGAGCTCATTCTCGCCCAGCGGCGCGAAGAAGCTGTCGACAAGATCGTCAGACACAGCTTCGAGCGTGGGTGGCTCCCATTTTGGATTGTGGTCCTTGTCGACCAGAACGGCGCGGACACCTTCGATGAAGTTCTCGGTGCAGACGAGCCGTCCGCCGATGCGGTACTCCATCCGCATATTGTCACGGAAGTCGCTCATCTTTCCGCCTTCGATGAGCTGGCGATGGGCGATCTTCATGGTAAGCGGCGATTTGCTGGCGAGTGTTTCGGCCTGGGATTGCGCCCAGCCGCTTCCAGCCTTGAGCGCCGAAACGATACCTTCAACACTGTCTTTTCCGAAGCAGGCGTCGATCTCGCCCTGGTGCTCTGCGAAACTCGGCTCTGCTTTCGTCTTCAGACTATCCAGCGCGCTCACACCCTGCTCGCAGAGCTTGTCAGCCAGCCCAGCCGGTTCATCGGCAAAATGGGTTGCCACACCGACGGCCAGAACATCTTCGCCTTTCAGCCGCGCACCTGTCAGCGCGAGCCACATGCCGGTCGCGCCCGGAAGGCGCGGCAGGAACCAGCCGCCGCCAACATCCGGGAAGAGGCCAATGCCGCTTTCCGGCATGGCAAACAGCGTGTTTGGCGTCGCGACGCGGTACGTGCCGTGCACGGATATCCCGACCCCGCCGCCCATCGTCACGCCGTCCTGAATGGCGACGTATGGCTTTGGATACTCTTGGATCAGTGTGTTGAGCCGGTACTCACTCGCGAAGAAGTCGCGCGCTTCCTGCCCATCCGCCTTGCCGGAATCCTGAAGCATGCGGATGTCGCCGCCGGCACAAAAGCCGCGCGAGCCTTCGGCGTGATCCACGACGATCAGTTCAACATCTGCATCATCGCGCCACTTCAACAGAGCGTCGGTCATCAGTTCGCACATGTCGAGGTTCAGCGCGTGCAGCGCCTTCGGCCGGTTCAGCGTGATCCGCCCGGACTTGCCCTGCTTCCTCGCGATGACACTTGGTTCGCTCATACCTGGCCTCGCATCATTTCGCGCGAGACAATGACGCGCATGATTTCATTGGTGCCTTCGAGGATCTGGTGAACGCGAAGGTCGCGCACAATCCGCTCGACTTCATAGTCACCGAGATAGCCATAGCCGCCATGCAGCTGCAGCGCGTCATTCGCGACCTTGAAGGCCGTATCCGTCACGAAGCGCTTCGCCATTGCGCAGAACTTCGTCTTGTCCGGCGCCCCAGCGTCCACCTTTCGCGCAGCCTCGTAAAGCAGCGAGCGTGCGGCCGCGAGTTCCGTCTCCATGTCGGCCAGCTTGAACTGGGTTGCCTGGAAATCGATAATGGCGCGGCCGAACTGCTTGCGTTCCTGTACATAGGCGAAGGCCCGGTCGAGAGCGTCCTGCGCGCCGCCAAGCGCACAGGCGGCAATGTTCAGGCGTCCGCCGTCGAGGCCCGCCATGGCGAACTTGAAGCCATTACCTTCCTCGCCAACCCGGTTGGTCGCCGGAATGCGGCAATCATCAAAATTGACCATTGCCGTCGGCTGCGCGCGCCAGCCCATCTTGTCTTCATGCTTGCCAAAGCTGAGGCCCGGCGCGTCCTTGTCGACCACAAAGGTGGAGACGCCTTTTGCGCCATTATCATCGGTGCGCGCCATGACGACGTACACGTCGGAGAAGCCAGCGCCCGAAATGAAGACTTTCGCGCCGTTCAGGACGTACTCATCTCCATCCAGTTTGGCTGTCGTCTTGAGGCTCGCCGCATCCGATCCCGCGCCTGGCTCTGTCAGGCAGTAGGAAGCAATAAGTTCGGTCGCGGTGAGGCGCGGGACGTATTTCGCGCGCAGCTGGTCGTGGCCGAAACTGTCGATCATCCAGGTCGCCATATTGTGGATCGACAGGAAGGCCGCATGACTGATGTCGCCGCGCGAGAGCTGTTCGAAGATCAGCGCGGCGTCGAGCCGGCCTAGTCCCGAACCGCCATGCTCCTCCTGCGTATAGATGCCGCCGAAGCCAAGCTCGCCAAGCGCTTCCAGCTTGGTGCGGTCCATCTCGCCGGCCTTGTCCCATTCAGCGGCATGCGGGCGCAGCTCACTCATGGCGAAATTCTTCGCCATATCGGAAATCATCGTCTGTTCTTCGGTCAGAAGCGTCATCGGTTCAGCCCTTCAAAATCCAACTTGTTTGTCAGACTTATTGCATTGTCGGGATGATGAAAGCCTGGTCGCCAATATCGCCTTCCGGCCAGCGCTGGGTGACCGTCTTGATCTTGGTCCAGAAACGGACACCTTCCGGCCCGTGCTGGTTGGTGTCGCCAAAGGCCGAGCGCTTCCAGCCCCCGAAAGTGTGATAGCTGACCGGCACCGGGATCGGCACATTGATGCCGACCATGCCGACATTGACCTGAGCGGCAAACTCGCGAGCAGCGCGCCCATTCGAGGTGAAGATTGCGACGCCATTGCCATACTGGTGATTGCTCGGCAGCGCGGCCGCTTCTTCCAGCGTTTCGGCGCGCACGACCTGCAGCACCGGCCCGAAAATCTCTTCCTTGTAGGATTTCATCTCAGGCTTCACATGGTCGAACAGGGTCGGCCCGACGAAGAAGCCATTCTCATAGCCTTGGAGCGTGTGGCCGCGCCCATCGAGCTTCAGCTCAGCGCCCTCTTCCGCGCCCATGCGGATATAATCCTCAACCTTGGCCTTGTGAGCTGCGGAGACGACCGGGCCATAATGGGCGTCCTTGTCGGTCGAGATGCCGACTTTGAGATTGCTCGCGGCGTCCAGCATCCGCTCAACGAATTCGTCCCCCGTCTTCTTGCCGACCGTGACAGCCACAGGCAGCGCCATGCAGCGCTCGCCAGCCGAGCCATAGGCTGCGCCGACAATGTCCTTCACCGCCTGCTCCATATTGCAGTCCGGCATGATGATGCCATGGTTCTTCGCCCCGCCCATGGCCTGGACGCGCTTTCCGTGCGCGGTGCCGGTCGAATAAACGTACTGAGCGATGTCGGAAGAGCCGACGAAGCTGACGGCCTTGATGTCCGGATGCTTCAGGATTGCATCCACGGATGTCTTGTCACCGTGGACGACGTTGAGCACGCCTTCAGGCGCGCCGGCTTCGAGGAACAGCTCGGCCAGACGAACCGGAACGGACGGGTCTTTCTCCGATGGCTTCAGCACGAAGGTGTTTCCGCAGGCGATTGCCACGGCAAACATCCAGCACGGGATCATGGCCGGGAAATTGAACGGGGTGATGCCCGCCACAACACCCAGCGGCTGGCGCATCGAATAGACGTCAATGCCAGGGCCTGCGCCCTCGGTGTATTCGCCCTTCTGGAGGTGCGGGATGCCGCAAGCGAATTCGACGACGTCGATACCGCGCTGCACGTCACCCTTCGAATCGGCAACCACCTTGCCGTGCTCGGAGGAGAGCAGCTCGGCCAGCTCGTCGATGTTCTGCTCAAGCAGATCCTTGAACTTGAAGAGCACGCGGGCGCGGCGCTGCGGGTTGGTCGTCGACCATTCCGGCAGCGCGGCCTTGGCCGCCTCAACAGCCTTGTCGACTTCGCCTTCCGTCGCGAGATCGACTTTCGCCTGAACCTCGCCCGTGTTCGGATTGTATATGTCACCAAACCGCCCAGAGGTGCCTTCTACCGATTTGCCCGCAATATAATGGTGGACGTGCCGCATCTGTCGCTTCTCCCTGAAATCCTTGTCGCCTCTCACATAAGGGCTGTGCATTTGCTGGTAAACATGGATGATTGCAGTTTATATCTGCAATTTTGCAGGTTAATAGCTTCACCATGAACTGGGATGACCTCAAACTCTTTCTCGATGTAAGCCGTCGGCCAAAACTCGAAGAAGCGGCAGCGCAGATTCATCTCGACGCCACGACGATCAGCCGGCGTATCAAACGCCTCGAGCAGGAACTCGGTGTCACCCTGTTCGAGCGCACACGGCGCGGTCATGTCCTGACCGTGGCCGGAGAAAAGCTCGTCGCCCGCGTCGAAGCCATGGAATCTGCGTCCTTCGATATCCTGGCTGAACGCACAAGTGAGCACAGCGCGGAAGGCCGTATCAGGCTCGGCGTGACTGAAGGACTGGGGTCAATCCTGATCGCCCCCGCCCTCGGCGATTTCAAGCAGCTGCACCCGAAGATCGACATTGATCTTATCGCGCTATCGGGTTTCGTCAGCGTCCCGAAGCGGCAGGCCGACATGTCGATCCTGCTGGCGCGGCCATCATCAGGCCGCCTCAAGGTCCGCAAACTCTCCGACTATTCACTGCACCTCTACGCCGCCCCCGTCTATCTTGATGCACGACCACCGATCCGGACGCGCGACGATCTCCAGCACCACACGCTGATCGGCTATGTCGATGACCTCATTTATTCGGCGCAGCTACGCTATTTCGACGAATTGCTGCCGGGCCTGTCGCCAGACCTGTGCAGCCCGAGCATCGTCGCACAGTTTGAAATGGTGAGCGCAGGCGCCGGCGTCGGCATCCTGCCCGCCTTCATGGCCCGGCGAGATCCGGAGCTGCGCCGGCTGCTCGCAGATGAGCTGAATGTACAGCGCGCCTTCTGGCTGGCTGTGCATGAAGATGTCGCCAGCCTGACGCGAAATCGGCTCCTCTCCGACTTCCTCGTGAACCTGCTGCGCGACCTGCCCTGAACGCCTAGTACCCGCGCCTGACGTCGACCGAATCCGGCAACTGCCCCGTCCTGAGGACCTCATCCAGCAGATAGCAGAATCGGTTCACCGCATCGTCTGCCAGGGTGAGCCCCGCCACATGAGGGGTCACCGTCACCCGCTTATCCGTCCATCGCCAGTCTGCTTGCGGCAGCGGTTCTTCCTCAAAAACGTCCAGAACTGCGTGAGAGACAGATCCGTGGTCCAGCGCCTGTCGCAAGGCATCATGGTCCAGCGTCGACCCTCGCCCGATATTGATGAGCAGCGCGCCCTCTAACCGGCGAAGCAAGTCCACCGAGACAAGGTTTTCGGTCTCCTGTGTCGCTGGCAAGGCGAGCACCACAATGTCCGCCCCCACAAGAGCGCCTTCGGCATGCAAAGCCTGAACCCGCTGCAGTCCTTCGCGCTGCCTTCCAGACCGCGAATACCCGGTCACACGAGCACCGAGCCGCTCAAACGTCGCGCCTATGACGCGGCCGATCTCTCCCGTGCCGACGACTGCAACTTCGCTGTCGAACAGGAAACGCGGCGCCGTGCGGTCCTTGTCCCAGAACAGCGAAGCATGCGCCTCCCGGCGGTGACGCATCTGCTGCAGGTGCTCCAGAGCGTAGCCGACGCAGTATTCGGCTATCTGCTCACCCATGCGGCCCGTGGTGCGGGTAATGACAGGGAGGGCACCGGTTTCGGGCAGGCCAGAACAGATCGCATCGACGCCGGCCCCTGTCGAATGGATCCAGTCATACTGATCCAGAGCCTCGTCCTCCGGCGGACGGAAACTTATCAGCGCCTTGAGCGTGGCATCGGACTGCAAAGCGTTCCGGCTGACATGAAGGGACGGAAAGCGCTCGCGAAGCGCCGCTTCGATCACATCGGCATGCTTGTCGATGATGCGAATGGCAACGTCTTCTGGCCGTAAAGCGCCTTCACTCATAAGACTGGATACGGTGGTAGGCTCGCCCGTGATAGATGAGGCAGTTGGCTGTCTCGCTCACCGCAATGTGAGCAGGCTTGCAGAACAGGACAGTGTGTGTGCCGTACTCAATCGCGCGGTCGACGCGGCAATCGAACCAGGCCGCAACATCCTTCAGGACCGGATTGCCGAGCGCGCTGACTGTCCAGGCGCCCGCCCCGAAGCGCTGGTCCGCAGGTACCTGTCCAGACGCAAATGTGTGGCTGATATCCTGCTGCTCGCTCGAAAGCACATTCACGCAGAGCGTCTGGTTCTGTTTGATGATCGCATTCGCGCCGGACGCCCGGTTCACGCAAACGATCAGAGAGGGCGGATCATCGGACACGCTTGTCACAGCAGAAACGGTGATGCCGTAGCGCCCTGCCGGTCCGTCGGTTGCAATCACACAGACCGCCGACCCCAGCTGGGCCATGGCTGCACGGAAGATTGCCTTGTCGGTCATAGACGGTGGGTGTCCTGAATGTTGCCAATACCTAGATAGATTTAGCGCTTTTGCGACATTTGAAAGGGTGGGATGCAGGCATGCAAGACTTTGCCTTGACTTAACACCAGCCAAAGCGGCACCACGACAGTCAAGCAAGCTGGCTTTTCGTTCCAGGAGGACAGATGACCGACCGCCGTTCAGCCACATCTCTGGATCTCACAAGCGTTCAGGAAACGCTGCGCGTAAACGCAGCCGAGATTGAAAAAGACCCGCTTACGAATTCGGTGCTGTCGCTCGCCCTTGCCCTGTTTCAGGACCTCGATTGCGGGAACCACAAGGTCGAAGACTTCGCCCCGCTGATCGATGATGTTCACTTCAAGCTCTTGTGCGAGCGTGCTGACAGGTTTCGCGCACAGCACATTTCAGTCGGCGCAGGTGATACATGGGCCGAGGTCCGCTCACGCCTTGAGGCGGCAGCCGAAGACGGGCTCGACGCGTTTGCCGCCGCCGCCGGACGCGCGCATGGCGGTATCGTCTTCACCGCGCACCCAACCTTCGCACTTTCCAGATCCGTTCGACAGGCATTCGCCGAGCACGCCGCGCAGAATACGGACGAGACGCTCGCCAGATTGCGAGCCGAAGCCAACAATCCGCACGAAGATTGGCCAGACCAGATCACGCTGCAAAGCGAACATGAAGAGACCCAGTCAGCTATCCGCAACGCCCGCGACGCCGCGCGAAAGTATGCCGAACTCGTCATTGAGGTCGCTCAAAAATACTTCCCTGACCAGTGGCGAAGCTTCCGCCCGGTCCTGCCGACGATCGCCAGCTGGGTCGGGTATGATCTTGATGGACGCACCGATATTCACTGGTCACAGTCCATTGCGCTGAGGCTCGGCGAAAAAGCGGTTCAGCTCTCATACTATGCCGAACGCCTGAAGGGCATCGGCGCCGGCAACAAGCTCGACGCCGTCATTGCAAGAGTCGAAGCTGCGCAAACCCACACGGCCAAGGCGGCTGAACTGTTCGCAGGCGACCTGTCTTCGTCCGGCACGCTGATCAAGGCGGCAAACTTCCTGACGGGCGAAACGCAGGCCAAACTGGTTGATAGCGATGAGATTATCGCCCCGCTCAACGCCCTGATCGCCGACCCGTCGTCAAGCGCCGATCTCGTGTCCGCCCTGATCGTCCTTCGCGCTGAAATCGAGGCGCTGCAACTTGGCACGGCGCGTATTCATCTGCGCGTCAATGCTGCACAGGTGCGTACCGTCCTGTCCCGAGACCTCGATCTCGAGACGGAAGATAGCGAGCTTGGCCGACTGGCCCTCCGCAATCTCGCCGACATGGCCGATGGCGAGGCGGTACGGCCTGTCAATTTCGCTGACCTGTTCATCGAGCAGTCGACAGCCCGCCGTCAGTTCATGATGTGCGCGCAGATCCTGAAGCACATTGATGCGAAATCACCGATCCGGTTTCTGATTGCCGAGAGCGAGAACCCGGCCACCGTCATGGGTGCCCTGTATCTTGCGCATCAATACGGTGTGGCTCACGCGCTCGATATCTCTCCACTGTTTGAAACCCCCGAAGCCCTTGAGTCCGGCGGCCGCTTCGTCGAGCGGCTGCTGGAGGAGCCGACTTTTGTCGAATACGTCAAACAGCGCGGCTATCTTTCCATCCAGCTCGGCTTCTCCGACTCCGGCCGCTTCATTGGCCAGGTCGCGGGCAATATGGCCATTGAGCGGATTCACAGCCTTATCGGCCGTGCTCTCGGAGACAAGCTGCCCGGCTGCGGCCTGCTCTTCTTCAACACGCATGGCGAGTCCATCGGTCGAGGGGGCTATCCCGGCAGTTTCGAGCAGCGCTTCGATCACTTGCTGACCAAATGGACTCGCGCCGGCCTGGTCAGTCGCGGCCTGCACCCCCTGCATGAAGTGAGCTTTCAGGGCGGCGACGGTTTCATGCATTTCGGAACGCCGGAACTTTCAGAAGCCACATATGCGGCCTTCTGTGAACACATTCTCAGCGACACAGGAAGCGCACATGAGGACCCTTTCTACAAGCGGACTGATTTCGTCTGGGATGCGTATCGCGCGCTGCGCAGCTGGCATGAGACGATCTTCGGTAATCCGGACTATGCGCACATGCTGGGTGGCTTCGCGACCGGGTTTCTCGTCAAGGCCGGCTCGCGACCCGTGAAACGGGCTGGCGGAATTATCGCCGGACCATCAGCCATCCGCGCCATTTCGCACAATGCATTGCTGCAGCAGCTCGGCGTTCCACTGAACTCGGCATGTGGCATTGGTTCATCGGTCAGGCGCGAGTCCGAGCGGCTGACTCATCTGATCGACGAGTCGCCACGTTTGCATTCTCTGGTCATGCTCGCCACCACGGCCCGCATGCTGACCAGCCTGCCTGTCTTGCGTGGATATGCGACCGTATTCGACCCGGAAGCCTGGCTGTCGCTCGCCAAGCATGGAAATGTCTGCAATGCAGGCGCCATGCATAAGGTCGCGAGCGCGCTCGCCGACTATCAGACATCGACGAGTCTCAGGAAAATCGCCAACATCCTTGCTGTCGACCTGATGGAGTTTGACCGGCTCCTGAACACGCTCAAGGATTCCCCATCGGTCGAGGACCGCCACGAGGCTCGCCTCGAATTCCATGCCCTGCACGCCATTCGTCAGGCGATCATGATGTACGCCCTCAGCCTTGTCGGCCGTCTGCGCAATTTCTCGGCGCGGCATGATATCAGCCTGGAAGAAATCCTCGATCTCGTGCTCAATCTCCAGATTGATGACGCCGTTGCGCGGCTCGAAGAAATCTATCCCCTGTCGAGAGACGATGACGAACTCGTTTCGGGTCTTTCAGAGCCCGGTTTCGAAGCCAGTTCTGACGCTCTGACCGGATACGACCTTCTGCACAGGGACATTATTGATCCGCTTCGTCTTTCGGGTGAACTGATCCGCCGAATTTCGCTCGCAAATTGTCATGCTTTCGGCGCGTGGGGATAGCCGTGAAACTGGCCGGCATCGCAAACATAACGACATCGTAATCTGTTGCAATTGCAACAGATTGGAGGGCAGCAGCCTGAAATAGATGAAAAAATTCGAATGAGGCCTACGCAGGAGCAATAACGGTGCGGATCGTGCATTGATGCAGGTGTCGAAATCGGCTTAACCTGCAACCAGAAGGGGAAAATCAGGCGTGTTGGAATCGGAATCTCCCAAGTCCGCAGTTCCACCTTCAACCAAGCCGGTTGAAGTCAAGCCGCCCGTGCACCCTTCCATCCCCCCCTCCGGCGATCTTGCCGTGCATGCTGAATGGCTCGGCGATCACAGCTTCACGCGCTTGCACGGCAGCCGCTTCGCCTATGTCGTCGGTGAGATGGCGCGCGGAATTGCAACACCGCAAATGGTGGTTGAGGCGGTGCGGGCTGGACTGGTCGGCTTTTATGGAAGCGCTGGCCTCAGGCCTGAAACAATTTCGGACGGCCTGTCTGAAATCGAGACAGGTCTTGGACCAAATGCCCCAGCCTGGGGCGCAAACCTGATCCACTCTCCGCAGCAGGCCGGATATGAGCGCGCCGTCGTGGACCTCTTCCTCCGGCGCAAGGTCGCGCGGGTGTCGGCATCTGCCTTCATGGCGCTTTCTCCGGAAATCGTGCGCTATAGCGCCGCCGGCCTCTCGCGCGGCAAGGACGGAACGATCGAGCGCGGCACTCACGTTTTCGCAAAAGTCTCTCGCGCCGAAGTCGCGCGACAGTTCATGGCACCCGCGCCGGAGAAGATGCTTCAGGACCTGGTCGCCAAGGGTGACATTACCTCAGAACAGGCAACCCTTGCGGCGAGTGTTCCGGTCGCGGGCGACATTACCGCGGAATCCGATAGCGGCGGCCATACTGACAATCGGGCCGCCGGCCCTCTTTTCTCGTCCCTCGCCCAGGCGCGGCTGGAGACAAGTAAAGTTCATAATCTGGACCCCGATAGTATCCGCATCGGCCTCGGCGGCGGCATAGGAACGCCATGGGCAGCTGCAGCAGCTTTCCAGATGGGCGCCGCCTACATCATAACCGGGTCCATCAATCAGGCGGCCGTGGAGTCCGGCCTCTCCCTGGAAGGGCGCAAACTGCTGGCCGATGCGGGCCCTGCAGACGTTGCGATGACGCCAGCGGCAGACATGTTCGAACAGGGCGTCCATGTCCAGGTGCTGAAGCGCGGCACCCTTTTTCCGATGCGCGGCAACAGGATGCGGGCAATATACCTAAGCCGCTCCGGCTTCTCGGACTGCTCCCCGGAAGAAAAGAAATTCATCGAAACGGCGCTCGGCGAAAGCTTTGAAGCGGCCTGGCAGAAGACCCGGGAATTCCTCGCAGCGAGCAACCCCGGTGACCTCGCCAGAGCCGATCAGGATCCGAAGCGGCAACTCGCTCTGGTGTTCAGGCGATATCTGTTTTTCGGAGCGCAGTGGGCACGGGACGGCGATCCAGCCCGCATTCGCGACTACCAGATCTGGTGTGGACCGGCGATGGGCGCGTTCAATGAATGGGTAAAAGGCACGCCGCTTGAGCCGCTGGAAAGCAGGAGCGTCAGGCAGATCGCATGGAATCTGCTCGATGGCGCGGCACACATAACTAAGCTTCAGGCCCTTCGTGCGAGCGGGACTGACGTCCCACAGTCAGCGTTCGATTATAGGCCGGGACTTTTTGAATAGAGTTTGTGAGGGCAAATTCGGCATGATGGATAAACAGGGGTATTCAGGCGACATAGCCGTGGTCGGGCTTGGCGCAATGTTTCCGGGACGGGGCGATACGCTCGGTTTCTGGCGGGACATTGCGGAGGGCGTCGATACGCTTGGACCGGTGCCTTCGTCTCACTGGCTGATCGAAGACTATTACGACGCCGACCCGCGCGCTCGTGACAAGACATATGGCCGCCGCGGTGGTTTCCTGTCGCCGAAAGGCTTCGATCCGCTCCATTTTGGAATTCCGCCGAACCAGATCGATGCGACGGACACAGCCCAGCTACTTGCCCTCATTGTCGCGCAGCAAGCGCTGGATGAAGCTGAACAGGCAACCAGTGGGACGATCGACAGAAAACGCACAAGCTGCATTCTTGGCGTGGCCTCCGCAACAGAGCTTGTCGGCCATATGTCAGGCCGGCTCCAACGCCCCAGCTGGGTGAAAGGATTGCGCGAAGCAGGCCTGCCAGAAGACCAGGTCCAGGACATTGCCGACCGGATTTCTTCAAACTTTTCAGAGTGGAAGGAAAGCACCTTCCCAGGACTTCTCGGCAATGTTGTTGCCGGGCGCATCGCAAACCGGATGGATCTCGGCGGCAGCAATTATGTCACTGACGCAGCCTGCGCTTCATCGCTTTCGGCCCTTCACGGCGCCGTCCATGAACTGCGCGCCGGAGACAGTGACCTTGTTCTCGCTGGCGGTGTCGACACGCTGAACGACATCCTGATGTATATGTGCTTCTCCAAGACGCCGGCTCTGTCGCCGACGGAGGATTGCCGCCCGTTCTCGGACAAGGCCGACGGCACCATGCTCGGTGAAGGCATTGGCATTGTGGCGCTTCGCCGGCTCGAAGATGCCGAACGGGACGGAAACCGCATTCACGCTGTGGTGAAAGGCATTGGCGCCGGCTCCGATGGCAGGGCGACAGCGATCTACGCTCCCCTGTCGGAAGGCCAGGCACGCGCGCTGAGCCGCGCTTATGATCAGGCTGGGTACGCCCCCCGCACTGTGGAGCTTGTCGAGGCCCACGGCACTGGAACCAAAGCTGGCGATGCCGCCGAGATTGGTGGCCTGAAACTCGTCTTTGCACCGGAGAGCTCAGAGCCCGAAGACCCATGGTGCGCCATCGGTTCGGTCAAATCCCAAATCGGCCACACCAAGGCGGCTGCCGGCTCGGCAAGCCTGATCAAGACGGTGATGGCGCTCAGCCGGAAGGTGTTGCCCCCCACGATCAAGGTCGACCAGCCCGCGCCTGCACTCGCCGGATCACCTTTTTACGTCAACCGCGAACTACGCCCTTGGGTCAGGGGCAAGGATCATCCGCGCCGTGCCGCTGTCAGCTCTTTCGGTTTCGGCGGGTCCAATTTCCACGTCACGCTGGAAGAATATGTCGGCGAATTCGCAGCGCAGCCTGAACGCACTCTGAGTAGCGAACTCTTCATGTTCTCGGCTGAAAGCGCAGAAGCGCTCGAACAGGATCTCGAGGCCGCCGCCGCCCGGCTTGAGACCGAGGATGATCTCGCAATCATAGCCTCTGAAACTCACGGTGCCTTCGACCCGATGGCGAAATGCCGTGCCGCGATCGTTGCGACAGACGGCGAGGACTATGCCGACAAGGCAGGCAAACTCGCCTGGCTGCTCAGCTCCGGGCAGACAGAAAATGCGCCGCTTCCCAAGGGCACCTGCGTTTCGCTGACACATGCCCGCCCCGGCAAGCTTGCCTTTCTCATGCCAGGCCAGGGCAGCCAGTATGTCGGCATGGGCAGGGATCTTGCCCTTGCCTTCCCGGAAGCACGCGCCGCATGGGATCTTGCCGCCAGCCACAAGAAAACCGGCAAACAGAAACTGCATGCACTGGCCTTCCCGCCCTCAGCGTTTAGCGCACAAGAGGCCGTCGATCAGGCCGACAGGCTGACGGCGATGGAGAACGCCCAGCCTGCCCTTGCGGCGGCATCGTTAGCCGTCCTTGCCGTTCTGGAAAAGGCTGGCGTCCATGCCGACACCGCTGCCGGTCACAGTTTCGGTGAGATCATGGCCCTGCAGGCGGCAGGCGCCCTCAGTCCAAAAGACGCACTGACTGTGGCAAACAAGCGCGCCAGTCTCATGGCAAAAGCGGCGGCTTCGAATGAAGGCGCAATGCTTGCGACGCAGACGTCGGCTGACAAGCTAAAGCCTTTCCTTGCAGACCATCCAGATGTCGTCATTGCCAATGACAATGCTCCGACCCAGACCGTCCTCTCCGGTCCGGTTGAAGCAATTGAGGCTGTGCGCACCGCGCTGGACGCGGCCAATATCAAGGCGCGCCGCCTGCCTGTTGCGTCAGCCTTCCATTCGCCGATTGTCGCTGCAGCAGTGACGCCATTCCGCAAGGCCCTCGAGAAGATCGAGCTGCGGAAGGCGCGCTTTCCGGTCTACGCCAATGTCTCGGCCAAGCGCTATCCGCTCGCCTATGCCCGCCAGCGCGACCTGCTTGCGACACAGATTGAAAGTCCGGTCCGCTTTCGGGAAATCATTGAAACCATGGCCGCCGATGGCGTCACCACATTCGTCGAGGCGGGCCCCGGCAAGGTACTCACCGCGCTGGTCGGACAGATCCTGCCAGGCAAAGCCGAAGCCGTCGCACTAGATGACAAGAAAGGTGATGGCCTCGCCGCTTTCCTCGCAGGTCTCGGGAAGCTCGCCGTGCTCGGCCACCCTGTCGATCTGGTATCACTGTTCGAAGGGCTTCCTGCGCCAGCCGCCAAAGCGCCCCGTTCGAGACATGCCGTTGACCTCAACGGAGCAAATTACAAGAAGCCCTATCCGCCCCAGGGCGGCGTAGCCGCGCTGCCCAAGCCGAACCCCAAGCTTGCAACTGTACCGGTCGAAACCTCGCCTCCGTCTGTTCAGGCAATCGCACCCGCCTCACCACCTGCTCAAAGTAAAGTTTCCACAGGAGCCACGCCCGTGACCCAATCTGCCTCCACACCGCCAAGCGACGCCGCCGAGCGCATTCACGCCAATCTCACGGCCGCGCATGCCGACTATATGGAAGCCCTGAAATCGGCGCATTCGCAATACCTGCAGACGTCTGCTGCCATTCTCGGAAACGCTTCGATGACTACAAGCGCTGCCCCTGCGACGCCGCGCCAGCAATATGTGGCGCCGCCCGCACCCGCCCCGGTCGTGGCTGCACCAACACCGGCTCCAGCGCCCGCTGTACCTGCAACCAATGGCAGCGGACATGCTCCGGCTCCTCAGGCCGCGCCTGCCGCCCAGCCAACCTTTGCTCCAACACCTCAACCACCTGCTCCGGCAGCCGCACATCAGGCACCCCTGCAGGTGGCAACGCCAACGCCTGACCCCGTCACCGCCCCCCCGGCTGCAGCCGATTTCAGCGCAGTTGTGACAGCGCTCGTCGCGGAAAAGACCGGCTACCCAGCCGACATGCTCGAACTCGACATGGACCTTGAAGGAGAGCTGGGCGTCGACTCGATCAAGCAGGTCGAGATCCTTTCTGCGCTGCGCGAAACGATGCCGGACCTGCCAGAGGTGGAACCGGAGCAGATCGCCGAACTGCGCACGATCCGGAAAATCGCCGACTTTCTTTCGCCTGCTGGCACCGCGGCGTCTGCTCCGGTCACTGCGGCTCCTGCGCCGCATGCACCGAACGGGAGTGGCAACGGGCATGCGCATCACGCACCGCAGGCTGCCCCGGCGTCCGCACCAGCTTCAGCATCTTCTGCGCCTGACGGTGACATGGCTGACCTCGTCCGCAATCTCATTGCCGAGAAGACGGGCTATCCGCCTGAGATGCTTGAAGACGACATGGATCTTGAGGGCGAGCTGGGTGTCGACTCCATCAAGCAGGTGGAAATCCTGTCTGCCTTGCGCGACGCCATGCCGAACCTGCCCGAGGTTGAACCTGAACAGATTGCAGAGCTTCGTTCGATCCGGAAGATCGCCGATTTTTTTCAGTAGGGGGCGCGCCGGCGCCTTCGCGCGCTGACCGCCCCGCTTCGGCCTCTGAAGCGAGCCGTGCGCCGTCGTCGGCACTGGCTGTTCGCGCGGTAGGCTATGTCGAACAGCGCCCCGTCGGACGTGTGATGCCTGGCCTGCGCGAAGCAAGGCTGATCGAGTTTATCGGGCCGGACCCGGCCCAGAACTTTCACTTTGTGCAGGCGATGATGGAAGCCGGTCTGGTCGTCCGCGAAGTGGACCAGCCAAGCGGCCAGGCCGACGCACTGGTGCTTGCAAGCGGTTTTTCCGGCGACACGCTGACCGCACACTCCCGCGCAGTGGCGCAGTTGTCGCGAGCAGCTCCAAGGCTGGAGCAAAGTCAGGGTGCGCTGGTCCTGTTGCAGGATACAGGCGGCTCTTTCCAGCCGCGCGATGCGCGCGCCTGGCTTGGCGGTCTAGCAGGCCTCGGCCGCACGGCGCAGAAAGAGTTTCCGTCCATCACAGTGCGCACAATCGACGTCGACCTCGCGGCACTCGGCGCGCGGCCTGCCGCAGATCGCGTCGTCGAGGAATTGCTGTCGGGCGGTGCCGCGCCCTGTGTCGGCCTGTCTGAAACTGGACGCGTCGTGCCTGCAGAAGTGGACGCGCACAATGCCCCCAGCTCGCCAGATACAATAAGTGCCCAAGACACCTTCCTCGTCACTGGCGGCGCGCGCGGCGTGACTGCGACCTGCATCATCGAACTTTCCCGGCGCACCAGGGCGAACTTCGTTCTGCTCGGCCGCTCACACATTGAGGACTGGCCTGCCGGACTCGCTTCTGACCTCGACGAAAGAGCCCTGCGGGGCGCACTCGCCGCGCGAGCGAAGGCGGGCGGCCAGAAAATGTCTCCCGCCGAACTCAACCGTCAGGCATCGCGCCTCCTCGCAGGTGCCGAAATCCGCCAGACGCTGTCAGCGCTTGAAGCTGCAGGCTCCCGCGTGCACTACGCTGTTGCGGATGTCGCAGATGCGTCAGCGGTAAAAGCCGCGATTCGCGATGCTGAAAGCCTGTTCGGCCCCATCACCGGCCTGGTTCACGGTGCGGGCGTCCTCGCTGATAAGCTGATCCGCGAGAAAACCGCTGAACAGATTGCACGCGTGTTCTCGCCGAAAGTGCTTGGATTGCAAACCATCCTTTCAACACTCGACGCCAGGCGGTTGAAACATATTGCCTTTTTCTCGTCCGTCGCCGCACGCTACGGCAATACCGGCCAGTCCGACTATGCCATGGCGAATGAGATCCTGAACCGGGTCGCGCACGGCATGAAGGCGGCCAATCCGGGAGCGTGCGTGACGTCCCTTGGCTGGGGGCCATGGGATGGCGGGATGGTCGATGACAGTCTGCGGGCGAAATTCGCCGAAATGGGTGTGAGCCTCATTCCCCAGCAGGACGGCGCAAACCTCTTTGCTGACGCACTCCTCGCTGGACCGCTCTGTCCTGTCGAACTCATTATCGGCTCGGAACTTGGACATGGCTGATCGCCGGTTCGAGCCCATAGCCATTGTCGGACGCGGCTGCGTGCTGCCCGGCGCACTATCGCCCACGGCGCTCTGGCAAGCCGTCCTCAGCGGAAAAGACCTGCTCTCGTCAGCGCCAGCGGATAAATGGGGTGTGACGGCACAGGAACAGTCTGCGTTCGGATATCGCGGGGGCTTCGTCACAGGGTTCGAGCAAGTCTTCGACCCGGACCAGCACGCGCTTGGAAACATCGACGCTGCGGCGCTCGACCCACTCTTCCAGTGGTTGCTGCATGCCGGGCGAGACGCGTGGATGGAGGCCGGTGCCCCGAAGGTGAAAGCAAAAAAGCTTGGCGTCATCGCCGGCAATCTCGGCTATCCAAGCCGCGCGCTCTCTGACTTTGCTGCTGACTTCTGGCTGGACGGCCAGTCTGATGTGCACCCGGAAAACCGGTTCAACACCGGCGGACCCGCCCGAATTCTGGCCCGCGCACTGGGGGCGAAGGGAGGTGCCTTTGCGCTCGATGCCGCCTGTGCATCGTCTCTCTATGCCGTGAAACTCGCCTGCGACAGACTGCAGGATGGCTCACTGGATGTCGCGATCGCCGCCGCCGTAAACGGCGCGGACAATCTCATCTTGCACCAGGGCTTCAGTGCCCTGAACGCGCTCAGCAAGACCGGTCGGTCTCGCCCTTTCGCCAAGGGTGCCGATGGCCTTGTGCCAGCCGAAGGCGCAGCCGCCATCGTCCTGAAACGCCTGTCAGACTGCAGCGCCAAAGAAACAGTGTTCGGTGTCATCCGCGGCATCGGCCTGTCCAATGACGGGCGCCGAAAATCCCTGCTCGCACCCGACGAAGACGGCCAGACAGAAGCCATGGCTGAGGCCTGGGCCATGGCCGGACTCGACCCGTCCACGGATATCGGCCTCGTCGAAGCACACGCCACGGGAACACCAACAGGCGACACCGTCGAACTCAAGGCGACATCGCAATTCTTCAGCGATGCGGACGCTCTGCCCATCGGATCGCTAAAAAGCAATCTCGGTCACCTGATCACCGCGGCGGGGCTGGCCAGCCTGATCAAGCTCACCTTTGCGATCAATGAAGGCACAATACCCCCCACACGCCTGGATGGCGAGCCGCTCGACGATTTCAGTGGCTCAAACCTCACCCCGGCGAAATGCGTAGACTGGCCGACCGGTCGGCCCCGGATTGCCGCTATCAGCAATTTCGGCTTTGGCGGCAATAATGCTCACCTCGTGCTCATGGCCGATGATGGCACGCGAACACCTGCAAAGGTTCACAAGAAGAAGGCAAAGCTCGCCATTTGTGGCATTGGCCTCAATATGGGACCGGACCGGGGCCTCGCCCGCATCCTTCAGCGTCTCAGCCGCCCGCCGAAAGCAGAGCGGCGAGCCATGGACGAAATCGTCGCCCAGCCGAGAACATTGCGAACGCCCCCTTCCGAACTCTCCTCCGCACAAGGCCAGCAGCTGGCACTGTGGGACGCGGTCGATGAAGCGCTGGATAGCTCGCCCCTCGATGAAGGAGAGCGCGTTGGCGTCTTCACCGGCTTTTCCTGCTCGGCCGAAGCTGCACGCTGGATGCTCCGCGCCCGCATCGCCAACCGCCTCAACATTCCGCCGGACAGTCAGCAGGCTGACGAGGCGCGCGCCGCAATCTGTCCGCCGCTCATGCCCGGCGATGTGCTCGGCGCCATGCCGAACGTTTCTGCGAACCGTATCAATGTACGCGGCGACTGGCGGGCCATGGGGTTCGCCGTCATGGAAGAGGAGGCATCCGGCCTCCGCGCGCTCGAGCTTGCTGCGCGAGCCCTGCAGGCCGGTGAGATTGACGCCGCCATCGTCGCAGCGGCAGACCTTTCAAATGATGCGGTGCATCAGGCGGCCACTGGAGGAGGCGGCGGCGACGCTGCTGTCGCGCTTATCGTCAGACGCACCTCGGACGCTGCAGACGGCGTTCGGCTGAAGTCGATTAAGGTCAGCGACAACCCCGCTGAAGAAACCCTGCTTGAACGCCTCTACGGACAGTCCCACGCGGCAGGCGGGCTCGCGAGGCTGGCCGTCGCGGCAAAGCTTTCAGAGCGCGGCTACAGGCTCGGACCGGCTGGCCTGTCTCCCAATTTCTCAAACAAGCCACTGAAGCTTGCGTTGTCCGGTGGCCGCGTCAGCCTCAAAGCGCGCCCTGTTCCGGCTCCTGATCTCCTGCGTCCGACACCGGTGCTAGAGACATATGCCGCCGGAAGCCGAGACGGTCTGGTGACCGCGCTTGCTTCCCGCAAGCAGAACGCGTCAGGCAAGGTTCGTCTGGCGCTTCTTGCGGACACTGGTGACGCAATGGAAACGATGCGCGCGCGCAGCATCGCCGAGCTGAAAGCGGGTCGCATCCCCGAAGGAAAAGGCGTCCACTTCGGCGAGGGCGACGCGCAGGGCGAACTCGCATTCGTATTCACCGGTGCTGCCGCGGCATATTCCGGCATGGGACAAGGCCTGTTTGCTGCCTTCCCTGAACTCGCCCCAATGGTGGCGGGCAGGTTTCCAGCCGCTCAATCGGTGGCCGACCTGCTGTCCAGCGATCTTTCCTCTGCATTCGATCAGCTGCGCGCAACCACGCTCATCTCACAGGCGCAGAGCCTTCTGCTGAGGGGTCTTCTCGGCCTTCAACCCACTGTCGCCATGGGGCTTTCATCGGGAGAAACCAATTCGCTGATAGCATTCCAGGCCTGGGTAGACGCCGACGGCCTGATGGCAACAATTGGCGACAGCGGAATGTACACTGATGACCTCGCAGGTGCCTTCCGGACCGCGCAGCACGCCTGGAAGGATGACGCTCCGGTGCAGTGGGAAACATGGCGGCTACGCGCGCCAGAGCGCGATATTCGCGCTGCCCTCAGGAGCGAACCGCGCTGTGACCTCACCATTCTCTACAGCCCAACCGATGCGGTAATCTCCGGCGATGCCGGCGCATGCCAACGCGTCCTGAAATCAATTGGCGGCTCAGCCATCCGTGTCCCGCATGACCTTGTCGTGCACACACCAATGATGGAACCATACGCCGAAACCTGGCGGTCCCTGCACCATCGCAAGACGAAGGCGCCGAAGAAGATTCGCTTCTATGCGAATGCCACCAGCAAACCCTATGTACCGGATGCCGAGACTGTTGCCGACATGCTCACCGGCCAGGCCATCCGTGAAGTGAATTTCCCCAAAACCCTTCGCCAGGCCTATGCAGACGGCGTTCGCACCTTCGTGGAGATCGGACCACGCGACACGCTGACCGGGGCCATTCGCGAAACACTTGGCAATGACGTCATCGCCATTGCCACAGACCGGTTCGGCCAACCCGGCCTCAGCGACGTCGCTTCTGTCGCGGCATCGGTCTTTGCGGCCGGACACGCGGTCGACGTGGACTGGCTGAAGCACCGCCTCGACGAGTGCCGCGAGCATTCGATCACGCCGAGGCTGTCCCGTGACGGCGAAGTCCGGCTACCGGCCCACACCGCTCCGCCCTCCCTGCCGCGTCGAAAAACCCAGCGTACACTGCCGGAGCCTCCATCCCTGACAAGCTACCGCCAATTCCGCCCAGAACCTGCGAGACCCGCGCTTGGGCGCAGAATGCCACCAGCGCCGGGCACAGCCTGGACACCGCCAACGGGCGAAACCGCCCTGCTGGAAAGGCCGGCCCCCGCCCGCACCGGCCCGACGCTCAAGCCGGTGCAGAAACTATCAGGCGTCACACCACTGGCTCGCCGGGCGCCGTCCGGGCCGCAATTTACCCGCGCCCAACTCGAACACGCTGCTGCCGGCAACATCTCGGACGTGTTCGGTGAACAGTTCGCGTCGCAGGACAAGAATCGCCGGCAGGTCCGCATGCCACGACCGCCTTTGCTCCTCTGCGATCGCATCACAGGAATTGATGCTGAGGCCCTGGTGCACGGCAAGGGAACCATCTGGACCGAGACCGATGTCACCGAAGGACACTGGGCGGTCAGCAACGGTGTCATGCGACCTGGCCCGCTCATTGAAGCGGGACAGGCCGATCTTGCGCTCATCTCCTGGATGGGCGCGGATATGCTCAATTGCTCCGACCGCGTCTACCGCCTCCTCGGATGTGAGCTCACCTTCCATGAGGGCGGTCTGGCACGGATCGGCGAAACGCTTCGCTTCCAGATTTCCATCAAAGGACATGCAGAGCTTTCAGGCGTTCGCATGTTCTTCTTCGAGTATGATTGCTATGCCGACGACCGGTTGCTGCTCTCGGTGCGGAATGGGCAGGCGGGCTTCTTCACCGATGCTGAACTGTCCGATTCCAAAGGCGTACTCTGGGACGCTGCAACCGATGGTCCTCCGACAGCAGAACCGCGCCTTGCTGACGTGCCTGCCTCACGCAAAGCGGCATTCGACGCGGCAGAGGTCGCCGCATTCCGGGCAGGCGACACATTTGCCTGTTTCGGGCCCGGCTTTGAGCGTGCCGCACCGCATACACGGCCCGCCTGTCTCCCCGACGGCCGCCTCGCCCTCTTCGACGATGTAGAAATCTTCGAGCCTCAGGGCGGTCCATGGAAGCGCGGATACCTGAAAGCCCGTCACCACGTCCCGAAGGATGCCTGGTTCTATGACGGTCACTTCCATGAAGACCCTTGCATGCCGGGCACCCTGATGGCCGAGGCGGCAGTCCAGGCGCTAGAATTCACCGCCGCCGCACTCGGCCTCACCATTGAGCGCGACAGCCATGTCTTCGAACCCGCTCCCGGCGAGCAGGCCGTCTTCTATTGCCGCGGCCAGGTAACACCAGAGAGCGATCATGACGTGACTTACGAAGTCTTCGTCGATGAGATCGTCGATGGCGAAGAACCGATGCTCTTCGCCAGCCTGCTGGCGCGATCGGACGGTCGGAAGGTCTTCTACTGTCCGCGCTTCGGTGTCCGGTTGCGTCGCAGCTGGCCAGAGACCACGAGGCCCGTACAAGTTCCGCATTATGTGAATGACGAATGCGATGTGCGCGGCGACGAAACCGCTCTCATGGAGTGCGGGTCAGGCGCCCCGAGCCGGGCTTTTGGCTCAATGTACAAGCCGTTCGATACGGCTGGCGCGGTGCCTCGCCTGCCACAACCACCCTATCACATGGTCAGCCGCGTCCTCTCTGTGGCCGGGCCCGCCGGCGCGCAGAAGGCCGGTCTGACGGCTGTCGCCGAATACGATATTCCGCCCGATGCCTGGTATTTCGAGGACAGCGGAACCGGCACCATGCCCTTCAGCGTGCTGACCGAAGTCATCCTTCAACCCTGCGGCTGGCTCGCCTCCTATTCCGGTTTTGCCCTGTCTGGTGAAACTCGCTTCCGCAACCTCGATGGTTCGGGCGCAACCGCACGGCAGGTCAGGCCCGGTGACGGCATGATCCGTACACGTACAACACTGACGCGTTGTTCACGGGTCGGCCCGATGACCATCGTGTTTTTCCAGCTGGAGGCTACGCTTGCCGATGGAACACCGGTTGTGTCGCTTGAGACAAGTTTCGGCTTTTTCACCAAGGCTGCACTGGCGTCGCAGGCTGGCCTCAAGGCTAGTGAGGAACAGCAGACCTTCTTCAATGCGCCGGCTGACCCGCCTACAGAGTCCGGAACGCTCCTTCCCGCATCGAGCCACCGGCTGGCCCTGTTCGATGTCATTGACCGTTTCGAGGCAAAGGGAGGCGAGGCCGGTCTTGGCCGCATCCGTGCTCGACAGAGCGTTGATCCATATGCCTGGTATTTCAAGGCGCACTTTTTCTCAGACCCTGTGCAGCCCGGATCGCTCGGGCTTGAAATGCTGGTCCAGCTGCTGGCCCGCGCCGCAGACCTTAACGGGCACGCCGATCCTTACGACCAGCCCGTCTGGGAACCGATTGCACCGGATGAAACCTTCACCTGGACCTATCGTGGCCAGGTCAATCCGACCGCCCGGCAGGTCACGCCAATTGTCGAAATTGAACGTGTTGTAGCAGGCGAAGGCGAGACGATCGTGACCGGGATCGGTTCCATCTGGGTCGACGGCATGCGGATCTACGAGATGCGCGGCGTCAGCATCCGGATCTCGGAGGCCCCTCCAGAGGTGAGCGCGACGAGCCTGACCCGGTTCACGCCTGCAGAGCCATCCTGGCTCGCTTCCCACCGCCCGACCTACAGCTTGCCTGCCTTGCCGCTCCTCGCACAGGCAGGCATGGCGATGCGGCAGGCTGCGGTCTCTCAAAACATCGCATTTCCTCTTGAATTGAAGGACTTTTCTCCGCGGCGATGGGCGAGTGTGGGGTCACAGGGCCTGACCGTCGAAACGCAGACCCAGCCCGGCGGGCGAACCAACCTGCGAGGCCGCAACGCTCTATCGGGCGATGCCCCCTGGTATGACATCTCCTCAGGCCAGGTCTCATCCGTGCTGCGCCCACCGAAGGCCCGGCTCGACGTCAGGCGCCATGGCCGCAAACGCGCAGACCCATATCACTCGGCAGACCTCTTCCACGGACCGGCATTACAGCCCGTCACCGAGCTTCGCCGCAGCGCGACCGGGTTCGAAGCCCTGATCGACCTCACAAGGGCTGAAACCCCAGGTGACCCGTTCGACCCCGTCATCCTCGACGGACTGGTCCACGGCCCGCCCCACGAGACTCCGGAAGAATGGTTCGACGGCACAGATGGACACGCCATCTATCCGGTGCGTATCGACCGTCTCGTCATCTGTAGTGAGCTTCCCGAAGACGGCATTCTGACCGTGCGCGGCACCCCCGGACGACCCGATCCCGCGACTGGCGACCTGCCCGTCGCGATAGAAGCGCTGATCGGCGACACACTCTGGGCGCGTCTCGATCTCATCGAGAAAGCTTACCCCAAGGGACCGTTGGCTGCCTTGTCCGCACTGGAGCGGCGAGCCTTTCTCACCGGAAAGGACACCGACCAACCGGCCCCGCTGACCCGTTTCGACGGCACGCATACCCGCCTCTCTCCGGCCGATGTCATCAGCTGCGACTGGCTTCCCGGTACCGTAAGCGCCGTCTGGGGTTGCGGGGGGCGCACTGGCCGGGACCTCGTCAAAGCTGTCGCGATCAAGGAGCATTTCGCTCGCAAATGGGGCGTACACCCACAGAAAATCCAGCTTGATGAGCCATTCGTCATTGGACCTGCGGGCCGTCGCCGTTACAGTTTGGCATTCGACCCCGTTGCCCGCGCCTGGGCTGTCTCGGACGATGCATATGAGTGATTTCGAACTGATCGTGGCTGACCAGCGGGTCATGCCGCTCGTCCAGCATCTGCGTTATCGCGTCTACTGCGCGGAGAAGCGGTTCGCGATGGCCGGCGCCGATCACGAAGCGCGAATATTGACGGACGAGGCAGACAAGCTCGGCGTCACATTCGCCCTGTTTGACGGTGCGGAGCTTGTCTCCAGCGCTCAGATCATCCCGGTGAATCCGCTCGATGAGGAGGCCCGCTTTGCCGTGTTCGACCTCGCCTCAGTTCTGCCCCGCCCGGACCAGGGCGCGGTGATCGTCTCCAAACTGGTCACGGCAAAGGACAGGCGCGGCTCCAAGACGCTGGGCCCCGTCATGCGCGCAGTGCTCGAATTCGTTTCGGCCGACAAAAGGCGCTACATCGCTATCCTGGCCGAGCCTGGCATGCGCGATTTCTACGCGTCCATGGGTTTCGAGGCGCTACGGGAGGGCATCACGGCCGCGCCGTTCGGTGAAGTGACACTGATGGTGTTCGACATGAAGGATGAGCGCCATTTGAGCGGCAAGTCACTCGCAGGCTGGATGTTCAAGCCTATCTTCGCGCGCTGAACGCGATCATCGCAACGCGATCCTGCGCCGTATCGATCTGCCGCACGAGCACCGCGCCGGCGTCTCTCTCCACCTCAACCTGTCTCACATTTCCGGAAAGCAAGCCAGCCGGGATGTCGACCGACTTGGCCCCGCCCCGAAGACCATCGCCCTGCCATTTCAGGACGGCCTCCTTCGCGGTCCAGAGCCGGAAGAAGGCGAGCGGTGTTTCGCCCTCGTCTGAGGTCAGTCCCCGGATCAGCGCCGCCTCCGCTGGGCTGGCGATCATACTCAGCATGGCCAGATGAGAGAGCGGCCGGACCTGCTCGATATCGCATCCGATCCGCCCGTCCCTCAGCACGGCAGCAAACGCCAGCGGTCCGGACCTCGACCACGAGATGCCGAGCGTGGGAAGCCCGGCAATTGAAGGGGCTGCATCATCATGCGAGCAAAGCTCGACCGCGGACGCTGGACAACCCTCAACCTTCGCAACGAGCATTCGGGCCGTGTGGCGGGCATGAAGGAAATTTTCGGCAAGGGTCCCAGTCCGCAGCGCGCTCGCGCGGCGGACTTCATCGACTCCCACTGCAGCCGGAGGCACTGTCAGTTCACTCCGGTCGGAGAGAAGCCATTGCGGAGAAGGTGTCATCTGACTGCGCTACAGGCAGCGATCCGATCAGGCAACCGCGGCCATCGATGCGGTCAGGCGGTCGATACGGCTGAGCAGTTCCGTCATGCCTTGCTGGCGGCCGCCCTCAACGCAACGAAGGGACTTCTCCCTTGATTCAAAACGCGCCACGACGGTCTCGCGAGCCCGGCTCACGCGGCTCTTGATCGTACCGGCTGAACAGCCGCAAATCTCGCCCGCTTCCTCATAGGTCATGCCGGCGGCGAGGACGAGAAGTAGAGCATCGCGCTGATTGTCAGGAAGCGAATAGATGATCTGTTCCATACGGCTGAAATCCTGGTGGATCTCCTGCACTCCCTCCTGGATCAGCGCATTCTCGGCGAAGTCCGGCTCCATATTCACGTTCCGCCAGGCACGGCGCAGCATCATGTAGTATTCGTTCCGCAGGATGCGGAACACCCAGGGACGCATGGATTGCTCGGGGTCGAAGCTGTCTACGGAGGACCAGGCTCTGAGGCACGCGTCCTGAACCAGATCGTCAGCAAGCACCGCATCTTTACAGAGGCCTCGCGCAAAGGCTCGCATTTCCGGAATTAGGGCCTCCAGGCGATCAGCAAAAGACAATTCGCCCTGCTTGCGTTCTGCCACCGACCTTCTCCATCCAGGACCGGCTGGTACCGTGTCCCTAATTGTTTTTCTTGCGCTCTTCGTCGCGCAGTTTTTTAAAAGATCTTGCAGCTTGTCGGGGACCGGTTCGTTAAGGACATCCCGGTAGGCGCTGCGAAGAGCCTCGCCAATCGGCTTTTCCTTCATTCAGGGAGAGGGCTTTCGCCCCGTCTTCTCGCTGCGCTGTGGCTGAGGTGACATCTGTTTCGTCAAGCCGTCACCGGAAAGCACTTTGCCGCTTTTCCTGAATTCCTGTCGTTCCGCCCTTCCTGTTGCAGATCTTGCAGAAGCATAGGGGCACACAATCGGTTAAAGGTGATATAAACCACAGGAAAATTCTGCACGGCTTTGTTAATCATCGTCACGGGGAGGTTTACGCGCGCCGGGCGTTGCGTGTGCATGTGAGCAATCATCCCGCAGTAATCTTTATGGGCCAAAGGCAAATTCAAGGGCCTGCGGCCTTTCCGCAACTGGAATTTACCGTCGCACCTCGTTTTCACGCGCTGAGCCGGGTATAAGGTTTGGGTGAAATAAGGTCGGAACTGGCAAGGATTTGGATACCACGCTGTGGCATGTAGGGACTTTGTATCACTGAAGAGCCACACCAAAATGAAGTCCAGCCCTTCGAATACACTCAGGGATGCGCGCCGCTACATGCGGTTCCGTTCAATCAAGTCTGGCCTGCTCCGGCAGGACGAATCCAGCGAAACCATACCGGTTCGCGTGCTCGACATGTCGTCTGCCGGTGCACGCATAGAACTCCCTGCAGGATCTACAGCACCCGCAACATTTGCATTGATTGTCCATCCAGAAGACGATCTGTCACGTAAAACTGTCAATTGCCGTGTCGTATGGCAACGCGACTCCTGTCTGGGCGTTAGTTTTCTCTAGACCCAACGCGATGCAGAAAGTTGTCGCAAAAAACCCGGCTTAGTGCGCAACTTGCATGGCTGGACCAAACTTGTGCCAGCACGGCTCGGACGGGATGAGAACAAGACTGACCACATTCTGCGCGACTGCCATTATTGCAGCCTCAGCCGCTGCGGCGGACGAGGTACGACTTGAGTTTACGGGCGATGAGATCACCCCTGATTTCGCCTCATCGATTCGCGATGCGCTGCCGGACGAAACTCAGCCTCAGACCATCCTGGAAGCCCGCCGTCAGGGTCGCCGCGCCGTTCAGGCAATTACGGCCAAACTGAATAGCGAAGGCTACTACAACCCGACGATTGATCTGGGTATTGAAAATTCCGAGCCGCCCGTTGCACGCCTGCGCGTCGATCCAGGTCCTGAGTTTGCGCTCGCCTCCATCGAGGTCGACTTCAACGGCACGCCTCCTCGCGATGAGGATGCTGCTTTGATCCGCAGGGACCTTCCGGTGAAAGCGGGCCGCCGCGCCATCCCTTCAGCGGTGATTGACGCCGAACGCTGGATCGCCACCACATTGAGAAATCAGGGCTACCCTTACGCCGAAGTGTCCGAACGCCAGGTCTTCGGCGACCGCGAGGCTGAAACGCTCGATGTGAGATACCTCGTAAAGGCCGGCCCGCGCGTGCAGTTTGGTGCGACGATCATTCCGCAAGACCAGATTGCCACGAAGGAAAGCTACCTTCGTCGTCTCATTCCGTATGAACCTGGTGAGCAATACACGCCATCACAACTGTCTTTGCTAAACACGCGCCTCGCTGAAACGCGCCTGTTCAAGGTTGCGCGCGCAAGCCTTGCCGACACGCCGAGCGGAACGGCCGAGGACGGCGCGGAAATTCGCAATGTCGAAATCACGCTCACGGAGCGTCCCCGCAACACGATCGCACTCGGCGCAAGCTATTCGACGAGCGAAGGCGCAGGTGTGAACGCCGAACTCACGCGCCGCAACCTGACGCGGCGCGGCGACTTGCTTGTCTCCGATTTGACAATTGCCGAACTGGAGCAGTCGCTGACCATCGACTGGCGCCGTCCCAACGAATTCGGCTACGGGCGCGGCCTTGTCCTGAACACCGGCATTTCCAACGAAATCACAGACGCATATGAGCGCCAGTCCTTTATTCTCGGTGCCGGCTATGAAGTGGTTGAAGGACCACAATTCAGCTATTCCTACGGTGTAATGGGAGAAATCGCGAAAGAGACCGACGAGTTCGGCGAACGCGATCTCCAGATCGTTTCGCTGTACGGGGCAGCACGCCTCGACCATACGGACAGTCTGCTCGACCCGCGTTCGGGCTGGCGCGCCAATGCCCGCGTTGAGCCGAGCTATGCCTTCGGCGACGACTCCAACCCATTCGTCCGCTCGCTCGGCCAGGTCAGCGCCTATGTGCCGTTCGACAGCCAGCAGCGTTTCGTGCTCGCTGGTCGGTTCAAGATCGGCGCTGTGCTCGGCGCAAACGCCGCAGAGCTGCCCGCCGACACCCGCTTTTACTCAGGCGGCGGCGGCAGCGTGCGCGGATATGCCTATCAGGGCATCGGCCCGAAATCCGATGACGGCACACCGCTCGGCGGCAAGTCCGTCGTCGAAACCTCAATCGAGACCCGCTATCGCTGGCGCCCCAATATCGGCATCGTCGCTTTCCTGGATGCCGGCGCCGTCTCCGCCGATGAGTTCTCCAATTTCGATGATGCCAAGTATGGCGCGGGCCTCGGCGTGCGGTACTCAACGCCAGCCGGGCCAATCCGGCTCGATATTGCCGCCCCTCTTAATCCGGATGAGTTCGACGATCCTCTGCAGATATATATTTCCATCGGGCAGGCCTTCTGATGACATCCGAACCCGACGCCCCCCGCAGAAAGCGGTCAGCAATCAAATGGGCCCTGCTTATCCTCTCAGGCCTGCTGGCACTTGTCCTGATCCTGCTCCTCGCCCTGCGCTTTGCGGCGCAATCGAGCCTTGGACGCAACTTTGTCGAGGCCCGCATAGAGGCCGCTGCGCCGTCCGGCCAGGACATCGAGGTTGAGAATCTCAGCGGTGACCTTCTCGGCAAGTTTCGCATCGGCAGGCTGACGATTGCCGACGAGAGCGGGGTCTGGCTGGTTGCAGAAAATCTGTATACAGACTGGAAACCACTCGCCCTTCGACGCCGCGCCCTGCTGATTGATGATCTCGAAGCCGATCTCATCCATGTTCTTCGGCGCCCGATGCTCGTGCCCGGCGAAAAGGAAAACTCGTCCGGCGGCTCGCTTCCCATCCGGGCGGGCGCTCTCGACAATCTTGTCATCCGCGAACTGCGCACAGATGAGGGCGTGCTGCCGCGACCGCTCTCGCTTGGCATTGAAGGCCTGGCCCGCGTTGAGCGTGACGGCAGTGGTGCGAGCCGGCTTTCCGTGGTTCCGCTCAACGGAGAAGGCGACCGACTTGCCGCCGACCTCTCATGGGCTGAAGACCTGCGCCTCACGGGTGAGCTCGATCTTGAAGGCCCTGCCGGCGGCCTCTTCGCTGCACTTGCCCGTCTCGACCCGGAACAATCCATCGGTGCGTCACTGGACGCCAGCGGCACGCTCGACGAGTGGTCCGCAGACGGCAGCGTTCTCATTAGCGAGGAAAGCGCCCTGTCGATCGAGGCGAATGCCGCAGGTGAGGCAATCACCTTTACGGCCAGCGTTCACCCCGCGCTACACCCACTCACGGCCCGGCTCACGGACTATCTCGGCGACACGCTTACCCTGGTCGGTGATCTTTCAACAGGTCGTGATGGTCCCAGGCTTGACCTCACCGCCGATGCCGACGCTCTCAGCCTGAACGCACAGATCAGCCAGGCAGAGACAGGCGCATGGTCGGCAGATCTTCGTCTCATGACGGACAGTCCAGACCGCTTCCTGCAGCAGGATTCGGTCTCGGTGGCGCGGGCCATCATTGATGGCAATCTGGTATACGATGCCGGCACAGCCCGGTTCGACGGGAACGTTTCAGCGAATGGCATCGAAGCTCCCTCCTTCGGTGCAGACAACGTCTCCGGTCCGGTTATCGCGGTGTACAACGCGCCATCCATTTCCGTCCGGACGACGCTGACAGGCGAAGGAACAGCCATTCCTGGCACTGCTGGCCGGATCGCGGGCCGCGCCCCACTGGTGCAGACCAACGCCCAGTTCGACCTCGACACGCGCATCCTGTCGGTTCGCGAACTCCTCGTGCGCGGCGTTGCCGGCCGTGTCACGGCTGCCGGCACCGTCACGCTCGGCACAGTCCCCTCTGCTGATCTTGCAGGCAGCTTCCAGCTGGACGGCGCGGCCGCAGGCCTCTCCCGTCCAGTCAGGGCGCAGGGGCAGTTCGAGCTGTCGCGCGCACGCGGCAATGGTACGAACTGCTCCACCCGCCTCAATGCTTCGAATTTCGGCAGCCTTCCTGCGCCTCTCGATCAATGGTCGGACGGCCAGGCCTACATCACTGCCAATGGCCGGTACGGCAATGATGGCCGGGTCACGCTGAGCGCCTTGACGCTGGAGAGCGGGTCGCTGAAAGCAAACGGGTCTGGCGTCATCTCGGCAGACGGCGACGTGTCCGCTTCGCTTGCGCTGTCAGCTGGCGAAGCTGTCGTCGGCGGCGCAAATCTGACCTCACTCAATGGCCAGGGCGATGTCAGCGGATCCATGGATAATCTTCGCTTTGATCTACGCCTGACTTCACCGGCCATCTCGCGAGGCGAGTATCGCTTCAGCGATGTGCGCCTCAATACGGGTGGAACATTTGGAGATGACGGCCTTGATGCTGTCGTCGATCTTGGAGCGGACAGCGAGGCTGGACCACTTACCGCATCGACGGCTCTTTCCTTCAATGAGGGCAACTGGGCTCTTAATGGCCTTGAGGCCGGTTGGGCCGACCTCAAGGCAAATGCCAATCTCGCTGGCAGCGGCGGCGACCTCGCCAGCCTGCGCGGCGAAGCCTTTGTTTCCGGAACTTTGCCGGAGGGACTTCCCGCCCGCGACATTGACCTCGACGCGGCCATTACGGGTGACCGGCTGGCGCTGGACGCCACATTCGGCACGTTTGAAATTGGTCCGACATCGGCAGACGCGCTGGTTGTTCGCGCCACAGGCACCCTTCAGGAAGCCAATTTCATCATCGACCTCGATGGCAGGACAGAGCTGGATGGCCTGAACTATGACACGTCCCTCGACGTGGACGGCGTACTTGCCGGCCTCAGCGGCGACGCACCACTAGACCTCACCGCGTCAGTCACCGCCCTGCTGGGCGATATCGGACTGACCACCCAGTCCCCAGTTCGCTTCACCCAGTATGATGATGGCTTCGATGCCACCGCAGACCTCGCAGCTCTCGGCGGCACGCTGGGGGCCAGCCTGACAACGCGTGGCTCGACGCAGATCGTCCTCAATGGCAAGAACCTCGCAATCGCGCCCGTCCTGACCCTCGCCGGTCGTCCTGCTCTCTCCGGCGCCATCGACATTACGGCGGACCTGAAAGAGACGGCCGATGGTGGCCTGTCGGGGCCATTGCGCGGTGAGATCCTCGGCATCTCCCGCCAGGGCTCCGACCTGCCGCCGATCGACCTGTTTTTCAGCGGTGACCTCCAGCCTGCTCTTCTGGCCATGGAAGTTCGCGCGCTCGACAATGAGGCGCTCACTGCCAGTACGACGCTCGACCTTCCCGTGATCACGAGCGGCGCGCCGCCCTTCATCACACGGGACCCCGACCGCCAGATACCATTCCGGGCAACAGCTGACGGCCAGATCGAAGCTATCGCTGCGCTCTTCGTGCCCCCTCAGATGGTGCTGAAAGGCGTCGTGGATCTCGACCTGTCGGGTCAGTTGCCAACACTTGATGAAACCTTTGGCGGCACGCTCGATTTCTCAGACGGCGTGTTCGAACACGGCGATCTCGGCATGGTGCTGAACCGCATCAACGCATCGACCAGCCTCGGCGCGGGGCGCCTTACCCTCTCCAGTTTCGATGCGCGTGGCCGGTCCGGCGGCACGCTTCGTGGCAGTGGAGCCATGTCGCTGGATGGGTCTGGCGCGAGCGATCTTGAGCTGACCGCAGACCGCCTCGTCGTCACCGAACGCCGCGAAGGTCGCGCCACGGTCAGCGGAACCATGCAGGTCAATCAACAGCCCGACCTTCTTGAAATCACCGGAGACCTGGTTGTCGATGAAGGCGCGATCAATATCGAGAAACTGCCGAGCGGAGGTCCGCCCACGCTCGACGTGTCCTTCGAGCAGCCTCAGGAAGAAGAGGCCGAAGCGGAGGAAAAAGCGGCCACGCGTCTCGACATCCAGCTCAGTGCGCCAGGGCGCATCGACATCAATGGCCGTGGGGTCAATGCCGAGCTTGGTCTCGACGCCGACATCAAGGGCACGATTGGTGAACCCGTCATCACCGGAGAAGCGCGGATTGTTCGTGGCCGGTTTGATCTTGTTGGCAAGCGGTTCACATTTGGCGACAGCTCCGTCGACCTCCGCCAGGACATCAGCGCCAGCCGCCTGAACATTTCCGCGACGCACGAGACAAAGGACGACATCCAGGCGATCCTGAATGTGAGCGGCACGGTAAAGCGCCCCGAAGTCGACCTCACCTCAAACCCGGTCCTGCCGGATGATGAAGTGCTCTCGCGCGTTCTTTTCGGCCGCTCCCCATCCCAGCTCTCGACACTTGAGACAGCGCGGCTTGCCGCAGCCCTGGCGCAGCTCTCAGGCGGCGGAGGCTTCGACCTGCTTGGTGGCATCGAACAGGCGCTTGGCCTCGATACGCTTGATGTCGGCAGCTCTTCCAGCGGCGCCGTCGAAGTGACCAGCGGCAAGTATCTGACAGAGAATGTCTATCTGGAAGTCCGATCAGGCGATGCCGGCACCCCTGGCGTCGCAATCGAATGGGAGCCGATCCGCAATATTGAAGTCGAAGCTGCGACCGCTGCCGAAGATGGTCAGGAATTTTCCATTCAGTGGAAGAAGGACTTTGAAGATTTCGGCAGCGATGAAGACGGCAGCTAGCCCCCGGCCTTCGGACCGGTGAAGCGACTGACCGCTTTCGAGTGTGGCACCCACCCTTATTGACGTTATACGGTTCATGGACTTGGCTGAACACTCATCGACCGCCCGCTCGAAGGCCTCGATGAACGTGCAAGTGTGTCCCTCGAAGCCCTTCTGCCTCGAACAGCGAGTTCCACGCGCCTGTCTTTCCCGGCGATGGCAAGTCCAGAAACGGCCGCATTCGACGAACGTTGAAAACAAAAAAAGCCCCCGATCCGAAGATCAGGGGCCTGTTGGGTGCGGGAGGGCGCACCCAACAAAAGAGTAAGCTAGTAATTCCTTTTATTTCAGAGGGTTAGAGGTTTCCCTGCGAGCAACGATCATTCAAAGTTCCGGCAGGCGCCGGCTGATGCGTGCCAGAATATCGTCAAAGAGTGCAGGCTCCCTGTAGTAAAGCGCTCGTGACTTCGCATAAGCGTCCGCGTACGCCTTTCGCGTTTCTGCGTCGCTCAACAGAAAGGCTTCGTTCCTGGTGAGGTCCGGTTCATCTGCCTTGCGGAACCTTTTGGCCTTGTGGTCCTTGTACGCGTCTGTTCCGATGAACTCTTTCACTGAGGCGTCAGCGAGCAGGCAGTACACGTCATAATAGTGGCGCATGAAATTGACAGGCATGTCGCCGTCCGCCTGCTGCTTTCGGAATTTCGTTGAGATGGTCTGGAGCTTTTCGACAAAAGTATAGCCCGGCTCATAGCAAGGCACATCGACCGCGCGGGTGTCGGTCAGGTCTGCAATCCCACTCTCGACTGCAAGTTCGTAAGCCCAGGACGAAATCGTACATGGCCGGTTCGGCGCCACCTGGTCGAACCCGACTTCGAGCAGGATGCCTGCCTTCAGCCCTTCTGGCAGTGGATTCACCGACTCATACTTCAATCGAATGCCTGCGCCGCGATAGTGGCGTGTGTCGTCGAACTCTTCGTCGCGGACCACTTCGATAATGCCAGGAATTTTGATGGCTTCGGCCAGACCGTTGAAGAATTCGAGACGCGCCTTTACCTGCGCAGGCTTGTTGTGGTTTGGGCCATACTGGAGGTCGGTCTCTGGGTGGATCAGGATGTCGATGTCTTCCGAAAAACGGTCGATGAGGCCGTATCCCTTTGACAGCGAAGTTCCGCCTTTCAGCTCAAACTTATAGTCAAGCTGCTGCAGTCCCCAGAGGCAGTGCATCAACCAGTAGTCTTTTTCGATGAGGCCCGGATCGATAGTGTTGTTTCGCGCAGCAACAGCGATGAGGTCGGCAAAATCAGGCAGTGCGTGCAGGAGGGTCACGCGGCGGTTGCCTGATCAGGGTTCAATACAGGCTTGAGGAGCCTTGCAGCCCGCGCCGATCCGAAATCCTTCACCGCACGTGACAGTCGCGCGCGGTCCATACGTCGCGCACGCCTAAGTGCCTTGGGAAGCACTGCTGCCTTTTCCTCGGGAAGCCGATCGAGGTTGTGCAACAGATCCACCAGGAGGAATTCTTCGCTGAGGTTTGAAGGAACAGAGGTCCGCATGCGGAAGTCATAGCGTCGGCCATCCAGCTCGAAATGGCCGTGCCGTTTGCGATTATAAACTACCGGCTCATTGTAGAGCTGCGTCGTTCCCAATTCGAGGCTGTTATAGGCGTTTGGCGAAACCATAAGAAACCGGTCATCCCCCAGGAATGACTCAACCAGCTTCTCCGGCTTGGCGGGTGCCTGCCCGAACCGAGTTTTCTTCGGAGCCATATAGAGCCCTGCCCCAACCTTTTCGAGGCGTCCTTCGTCAAGCAGCTGTCCAACATGTCGATCGACAGCGTTTGACCAGGTCGCAAGCTCCTTGCGCCGGTACACCTGTCCGGGGCGCAATTTCCTTTTTAGTTTTGCAAGCGCGGTCATGTTCTGTCTCCATCACCCACAATATAGGGGTCATGCTCCATATTATGCAACATTTCTTATTAAAAAGTCATGCACAACAAAGACAATAAATACTCTCGACACAGGTGCAAGATATTGATTTTACGATGTTTTATAGAATGAGGAAGCAGGTCTCTTAATCACCGGAATGGCACAATCCGTACTAAACAAAAGGGTCTGGGGTCCAATTTATTTATGAATTGAAGCTCGTACGCAGCGAAACCAGGTTGCCCTTTCGCCAAGAGCCGACAATGGATTCCGAACCGCGAGTGACGCGCCCAGTAATCGTGCTTGAAATTAAATTAATTCAACGCACTATGGCACTCAAAACTTCGCTTGTTGTGCAGATTGTTTGCAATTTGTAGTGCAAACTGTGGTGCAGCCCTTTCGTGTTGTCAAAGTTCGACGCTGCCTATCAACGACATTCACATCGCTAACATGATTTGCTGGCCGTTCAAATTCGCGCTGGAGCGTAGCCATGCAACTTTTCGCTCGGGACTGACCCGCGGGTCTGGGTTGATCCTGCT